>Ga0209099_1002783_pt1 | contig 14941 bp, 13 predicted proteins | sample AD_JPNHW2_MetaG_FD_184430 | JGI IMG/M metagenome (GOLD analysis project Ga0209099, IMG submission 184430) | Active sludge microbial communities of municipal wastewater-treating anaerobic digesters from Japan - AD_JPNHW2_MetaG (SPAdes) (version 2) | ecosystem: Engineered > Bioreactor > Anaerobic... | reverse complement strand
AGATTCTGAGAAAAATTAAATTGTGAACATATAAATCCAAGGTGAAAAGCTAAAAAGTAAGATTAATAAGTAAGAATCCATTCCTGCATTAATGGCATTTTAGGAGCACTAAGTTACACTAAGTTAAAAAGAAGTTTCACAAAGAAATAAATTCATTTACTTTGAGAAACTTTGTGAACCAAAATAAATCTGTGTAAATCTGTTTCATCTGTGTCATCTGTGTTTTATTAGGGCAAAAGGTATTGTATAGGATTACACTGATATTGACTCCCTATATAGGACTTATTCAAAAATATTATTGGGAGGGTTCTGTTTTTTGTGTTACTTTTGCAATACAAAATAACCAAACAAAAACAAAATTTAAAAACAAAAAATCATGGAAATTACATTTGATGGGAACAAAGTGATCACAGCACATTTAAACGGACATATTATTAAAACGGATCAACCAGTTGAAGGAGGCGGTACCAACACTGCTCCTACTCCATTTGAACTATTTCTGGCCGCTTTAGGAACCTGTGCAGGTATTTATATCAAAGGGTTTTGTGACAACAGAGGGTTATCAACCGATGGTATCAAATTGATTCAAAACATGCAGTTTGATCCTGAAAGTGGCTTACCAACCGATATCACCATTGACATTCAAGTACCACAAAGTTTTCCGGAAAGATATGTTCCTGCGTTGATTCATGTAGCTGAATTATGTAAAGTAAAACGCACTATGGACAACCCACCGGCTTTTGAAGTTAAATCCACAATTATTTAAAAATATGATAGCTTATATTGTTGCATTGGTAATGCTTATAGTAAGCATTTTTGCATAAGAATGAGAAAGTAGCCCTATCGGCTACTTTTTCTTTTTATTGGGTTTCCTTTTTAAGGTTAGTTCCAGTTTTTCCTGCTCTTTCAATAAAGTTCTCCAATCTTTAGTTGAATCCATAGTAAGATCAACGGTCAATTTATAGTCTTTCTTCTCAATATCTAAAATGGTGATCGGTTTTTGCAAGAAAGTTTCGATCTCCTTTAAAATCTCTTTTTCTTCTTCACTACAGAAAGTTATCGCCGTTCCTCTATTCACACCCCGTCCGGTTCTACCCACTCTATGTACATAGTTTTCAGGGATGTCGGGAAGATCATAGTTGATCACAAAGTCCACATTGGGGATATCTACCCCTCTGGCAGATACATCAGTGGCAATCAGTACTTTGTTCGTTCCACATTTAAACCGATCCATCACGGCTGTTCTAACCTCTTGTTCTTTATCTCCATGGATTGTTTCTGTTTTAATTTCAACTCTTTCCATAGCGTTTAAGACACGTTCTGCCCTCACTTTAGTGCGAACAAATACTAGAATCTTGGCATCAGGATTTTTCAAAATAAAACTTTCGAGGAAAAACCGTTTATGATCCATCTCGATATAGGAAACAAAATGGTCGATATTCTTAGAGACTTTATCTTTAGGAGAGATTTGAATGCGGACAGCATGTCTCACTAAACCGTAAGCTAAATCTTTAATATTTTCATTGATGGTAGCGGAAAAGAAGAGGGTTTGGCGAAATCTTGGCAATTTTTGAACCAGATGACGCATATCTTTCAGAAAACCAAATTCCAGCATGCGATCTGCTTCATCAAGAACCAGAATTTCAACTTGTTGTAAATTAAGTATTTTTTGAGACTCAAGGTCAAACAATCTACCTGGGGTAGCCACCACAATTTCAACTCCCTTTTTCAATTGTTCAATTTGCGGATCCTGTTCGGTTCCTCCAAAGAGCCCTAAAACTTGAAGCTCCAAACCTTTCACAAACTGCCGAAAAACATCAGCAACTTGAATGGCTAGTTCGTGAGTTGGAACCATAACCAGACATCTCACTTCACCGGGTTGTAATCTTTTAGCATTGGTTGCTAAAAGTTGAATAACGGGGATTGCAAAAGCGGCTGTTTTTCCGGTACCGGTTTGAGCAATGGCGAGCACATCCTCCTTTTTTAGGATGGGCGTAATCGCTTTGAATTGTATATCAGTAGGTTTTTTAAAACCTGCAGTTTCTAAATTGTTTTCCAATTCAGGAACAAATCGGTATTGACTAAATTTCATAATTAACGGGAAGCAGTTATTGGGGTGAAGTTAGGATTTTCCTTAATTGTATGCAAGTATAGGATTTCCACTTTATTTCTGGCCCATGGGGTTTTTCTCAAAAATTTCAAACTGGAATTGAGAGAGGGATCTTTAGCAAAACAATTAATTCTTATTCTACGCGACATCTCTTCCCAGCCGTAAAATTCGACAAGATATTCCAACATATATTTTAAAGTGATTCCATGTAAAGGATCATTGCTCACAAATTCACTCATAATCTATTTTATTTATAGGGATTATACTCTCTAAAAGTGATTTGTAATTCTCTTTCAATTGCTCTTAAAGCGTCTTTGTCGCCGGTTGTGATCATACATAAAGAGAAACCTTTTTTACCGGCTCGTGCCGTTCTACCACTACGATGAGTAAAGTATTCGGTTTTTTCAGGAAGATCATAATGGATGACCCATGAAAGATCAGCCACATCAATACCTCTGGCAGCAAGATCAGTAGCAACAAGTAGTTGTAATTTCTTACTTTTGAATGCTCTCATCACTTTATCGCGCTCTTTTTGAATCATATCCCCTTGAAGGGCAGCAACATTAAACTCTTGCTTTTCTAGTAATTCAGCTACAGCCTGAGCACCTGCTTTTGTTCTGCAGAAGATCACACCCCTCTCTTCAAGTTGAGATCTCAAAAAATGGATTAAAAACTCATTTTTCTCCTCTCTTCTGCACATCACAAATTTATGTTCAATATTTCTATTGATCACATCATCTTTATTAATTTGGATTTTCATCGCATTAGGAGACATATAACCTGTTATAATCTCTTTTAGTTCCTTAGGCATAGTGGCAGAAAACAACCATGTATAGCGTTGTCCCCTGGTAGCACTTAAAATAGTATCAAGATCTTTTTTAAAACCCATACTCAACATTTCATCCGCTTCATCCAATACAATTGTTTTGATATTGGTGAGTGAAATCGCTTTACGTTCTAATAAATCGACTAATCTACCGGGAGTTGCCACAATAACATGTGTGGGTCTTCTCAAAGATGCGATTTGAAGATCTATTTTGGCACCCCCACAGAGGGATTCCACGAAAATTTTGGAAGGTACAAATTTGGTAAATTTAAAAAGATGTTTCGCAATTTGTTGCCCTAATTCTCTGGTAGGAGAAAGGATCAATGCCTGAGGCTGGGTGTTTTTAACATCAATTTTTTGAAGTATAGGCAATCCATAAGCAGCCGTTTTTCCTGTTCCGGTTTGAGCCTGTCCGATAAAATCTTTTCCTTCATTCAACAAAAACGGGATCGCTTTAAATTGAATTTCAGTAGGATTAATAATATTATTTTCGTTTAAGGCTTTTACAAAATAATCGTAAATACCTAATTCTGAGAATGTTTTCAATGTTCTAATGGAATTTAAAATTGACTGCAAAGATACGCTAAAAAATTGAATTTGAGCACAATAAAAATCATTTTCCTTCGTTTAATGGCTTTAAATCACGAATACATAAAAAAATGAACAATACAGCATTAATCACAGGTGCATCAAGTGGAATCGGACTTGACCTTGCCAAAATACACGCCAAATTAGGAGGTGATCTCGTTTTAGTAGCCAGAAATAAACAAAAATTGCTTGAAATTAAAAACGAATTTGAATCTAATTATCATATAGAAGTTGTTGTCATTGAACAAGATCTATCCAGAAAAGATGCGGCACAGGAGGTTTATAATCAAACGAAACAGCAAGGAATTTCGATAGACATCCTCATCAATAACGCCGGGTTTGGTGATTTTGGTTTTTTTGCTGAGACAGACTGGTTTAAAGAATATGAGATGATCTCACTTAATATTGTTGCTTTGACACAGCTCACCAAGTTATATGCACAAGATATGATTTCAAATGGATCGGGGCGCATTTTGAATGTTGCATCAGTTGCCGCTTTCCTTCCCGGACCCAAAATGGCCATCTATTATGCAACTAAAGCTTATGTTTTAAGTTTTTCAGAAGCGATAGCCAATGAGTTTGCTGCCAACGGAATCACGGTGACCACTTTATGTCCAGGCCCAACAGATACCGGATTTGAAAAAGCCGCTGCATTAGAAGAGAGCGGACTTTTCAAAAAACAAAAAGTAGTATCCTCCATGCCTGTTGCGGAGTTTGGTTATAAAGCGATGATGAAGGGGAAAACAGTTGCTATTCCGGGGTTTACAAACAAGCTATTAACCAAGTTAATTCTTTTTGTACCCAGAAGCTGGGTGGTTAAAGCTGTTAGATATATTCAGGATTAATTTAGTCGATGGTCGATAGTCGATGGTCGATGGTCAATAGTCGATGGTTTAAGAAGTTAATTCTTGATAAACTTTTGTCTGGTTGTTTTGATGTTTCCAATTTCTAAAATATAGACACCTTTTCCTAAACCACTTACATCAATTTTTATATTTTCAGAATTGATGGTTCCTTTTGCAACCACTTGTCCTAAAATGGATATGATTTGGTAAGTTTCTCCAAAATATTTTGTTTCTGTTTGGATATTAATAATATTTGAGGTAGGATTTGGAAAGATATTCATTGTTTCTTCAACATTGTATTGATCAACAAAAACATTTGGGGATAATTTTACAATCCACATATCAGTGTAAAATGGATATGATCCAGTTGTATGAAAACCAATAACATCATTTGATCTTGACTCTGTGCTACCTGCAAATATAAATCCATTATCATTCGTTGGAATGAGGGAGTATAAAATATCAGAATCATTACCACCAAAACGTCTTTGCCACTCAATATTTCCACTACTTGAAAGTTTTACAATCCAACAATCTTCAAATCCATAAGAAGGTAATGGAATATCCCCCCCATATGATGCCGTTATACCACCAACAATATACCCACCATCCGGAGTCTCAAAAATAGATGTAAGATAGTCATGTCTATCCCCTCCTACCTCTGTTTGCCATTCAATAGTTCCCGTAGAAGATAATTTGACAATAAATCCATCTCTCCAATCTTCATACTCGTGGTTTTTATCACAAGCAACAATATAACCACCATCAGAACATTGCTTTATGTCTTTTGCTTCATTAAAGTTATCTATTCCAATACATTTATGCCATTGAATTATACCATAACTGGTAAGTTTGGTTATCCAGGCACACTCCCACCAAATATTCCCTTGTACATCTCCATCAGTTGAGGTTGAAGATCCTGCAACAATAAAACCATTATCTGAAGTAAGAGAAACGCTAAACAATTCATCATATTCGCTTCCACCAATTAGTTTCTGCCATTCAATGTTTCCTATACTATCAATTTTAACAATCCACCCAATATTATATGGAAAAAAATTTAGATTTTGCAAATCCCCATCATTTGAAGAAGTATTTCCAACAAACAGATACCCTCCATCCGGAGTTTGAATCATAGAATTCAGTTTATCAAAATCTGAGCCACCATAGATGTTTTGCCATATAACATTTCCAATACTATCTAATTCAAGAACATACGCATTAAAATCTATTATGGAACTTACTTTGAGTGCTGAAACAGTGTAGCCACCTTTATTATTTTGAATAATTTTGGGTGATAAAACATTTCCTGTTCCATCAATACATTTTTTCCATTCAATAGCTCCTCCATTAGATAGTTTAACAACGAAAAGAGTAGCTCCACCCTGATTTTCTATTAAATCAAAATCATTTGAGGTAGCTGTTCCAACCGTAATGTAGCCTCCATCCGATGTTTGAATAATTGATGTTGCATAATCATCATCAGAACCACCAATACACTTTTGCCATTCAATGGATGGGTTTTGTGCATTTGATATAGCAAAAATAATCATGAAAAAAATAGAAAGAACAAGTTTTAGATTTTTCATTTTTGGGTTTTTTATAAATGGGTATTTCTCTTTGTTTAAAGTTTTAGTTCTCAAAATTATAGTGCAATATTAAACAAAAAAATAATACGGGGAATCGTATTTAAGAAAAAAAATGGAAGTTTTTTGGTCGATAGTCTGTAGTCCTTCGTCCTTCGTCTTTAGTCTTTCGTCCTTTTTCTTTCGTCTGTAGAAAAAGCGTCATACGCTAAGATGCACATGATCAGTGCAATAAAGTTTGCTCCGGCACCTCGTTCCAGCATTGATTCTGTGAGTAAATTGGGCATTACAATACACATAAAAGCTAAATAAAGCAATTTTTTTTCTTTCCATGACTTGAAAAAAGGAAATGCAAAATAGTTTATTAAAGCCGCTAACCCTAATAAACCTAATGCGAGAAAGGTGTGGAGATATTGATTATGGGGGTTCAATTGGTCATGATACAACTTATGATAACCTTGCACTTTGTACTGATTCACCATCGTGTCTTTTGCATCTCCTGTACCTACCCCAAAAGGTAAATTTTTAAGAGATTGCTCTGCTGCAATTCTCCAGACCACTAAACGTTGTGAGGCACTTTCAGATTCACGCCAGACTCCATCGTCATTACTTTTTTTAGTTGATATATCTCTTACAGCCGCGGCCATCCGATTCATTGTCTCTGACCCATAACGTAATGTTACAAAAACAAATGAACATAATAACAACACAAAGAGGACACTTTTAATCAACTGTACTTTAATTCTGTTCATGAGATATAAAGTGCTGATCAGTACCATCACGAAAAATACAATTAATCCGGCTTTAGATTGTAACAAATAGTTGAAAATAAATAAAAAGGGCAAAGAGGTACCTAAAACAATTTTCTTCCATTTCTTAAGATCATAGGGAGCAAAATAGATATAGTATAAAGCTGCAATAAATGCAAAAGTGATATACATAGAAAGATAGGTAGGATGCATGGGATTTTCATAAGGGATATGGGAAGCTTTTTCGTAGAAAAAAAGGAAGGGATTCTTAAATTCTAAATATTCTATCAGCGAAATCCCCATGTTGATCAGAGAAACAGCAAAAGTTGAAATGATAAAGATGAAAATCAATCGATTTCTTAATTTCCAGGTAAAATTTTCCTGACTCATCATAAAAATTAAAAACGGAGCAATCAAAAACCAGATTTTATTCTCCAGATTGCTCATTCCGTAAGAGATATTTTGAGTATAACTCATTCCCAATACGTACACCATATAGACAGATAGAAAGATCCAGAAAAAACGGGTCATTCCATTTTCACCTATTCTGGCCCATCTTTTTTTCCAATTCCATTCTGCAATAAAGTTTACAAACAACAGAATAGCAATAGGAAGCATGAAAAAGATCGTGAAGGGAGTGGTTATCATGGCGGCAATCAGCAACCAGTAAGTAATTTTAAAATGAATCTGTTGATCGAACATGAAATTATTTATTTACTTGATTTACAATAGATTCCAAGTCTATTGGATTGGTAATTTTCAGATTTTTGGGGGATCCGGGTACAATTTTAATGGGGATCTCCGGAAGATATTTATGTACAATGCTGCAATCATCGGTTGTAAAAAACCCTGTTTCCTGCATGGCCAATGAGAAAGCCTGCTTGATGATCTTGATATTAAATGCTTGAGGCGTTTGAGCATTCACTAGAGTAGAGCGTTTTGGATAATGTTTGATAAATCCATTATCATTCGTTTCAATAACCGTATCTGTCGCCGGAACCGCAACACAAACTGCTTCGAATTGATTCAAAGCATAGAGGACATTAGAGATAATTTCTACAGAAACCATTGGTCTGGCAGCATCGTGAAACAAAATATTGGCATCATTTTCTTCTCTATAATAGCGAAGAGCGGCCAAAGTGGATAGATAACGTTCAGAACCTCCGGAAAGTTGTGCTTTGAGTTTCGAAAAATGATTTAAATCTACAAATTGATCTAATTTGCCGACGTATTCATTAGGTAGAACCACAATCATCTCATCAATCAACGGATGATTTTCAAAAGTTTCCATTGAATATTGGATAATCGGTTTTCCCATAACTGATATGAACTGTTTCGGGATCTCCTCGCCCATTCTGGTTCCCGTTCCACCTGCTAAAATAACTGCAATATTTTTCATATTTTCAATATTTTATCGGTTAATTTTAGCTTGAAAAGATTGTGAAAACAAAACCTTCCGAATTCCACGCAAATACCCGAATCCATAGCTGACATGAATGATAAAAAATGTGATGGGCATGATAAAAATGATCCGCCAGTCGCTCCATTTATTACGAGCCTTACGACCATAATCGAGTGCTGTAAAAAGGTATCCTAAAAGAACCAAAGCGTAAGGAATTAAAATATAAGGCGTTAATAAAGAAAGAATTAGTCCAAAAAACAATCCTAATACAAAAAGTGGTGGTGCAAATTGTCTTAATGTTGCCGGAGCACCTAACTTTTTGTTTACCAAAGGTTTAAACAAACCATATTGGTAGAACATTTTAGCGGTTTTTGACATAGTATCGCGGGCATAATAATCGGATACTACATGAGGTAAAAGATATACTGAGCCCCCATTTTTAATGATTCTGCCATTGAATTCATCGTCTTGATTTCTGGTTAAATCGGTATCAAAGAAGCCTATTCTGGCAAAAAGATCCCTTTTAAAACAACCAAAAGGAACAGTATCCACTTTTCTGATTTGAGAAACCCCTACTCTAAAATAGGAGTTGCCCATTCCAAACTTAGAGGAGACTGCTTCAGCAATAGCTCTGGCTACCGGTGTGTTTTTAGCGGGTAAAGTACGACATAAACCGCCCACATTATCGGCATCGAGTTTCAACTGCCATTTCACCAACTCTGAAAAATAGTTTTGAGGGTAGAACGCATGGGCATCCAAACGAATAATTAAAGTCCCAATCGCTTTATCGATCCCAATATTTAAGGCATAAGGCACCGTTTTTTTAGGATTTTTAAGCAATTTGATCCATGGATATTGTTCTGAATACTCTAAAATGATCGCATCTGTTCCATCACTACTCATTCCATCCACAAAATAGAGTTCCATTTTGTTTTTAGGATATTCGGATTTAAGAATGGATTCAATACAAGGTCGAATATAGTTTTTTTCGTTATAAACCGGGCAAATCACGGATACAAAAGGAAAATCCTCTGTTAAAGGATGCTCTTCCGGCAGGTTTTTATCATTCATAAAGAGTTTCAAATATTGTTTTGCAACTGAATTCCAATCAAATTCAGTGAAAGTTAGTTGTGCAATCTGATCGCAGAAATGAGGATAATTTTCTATCAATCTGAGCATTCCATCAGCGACCTTATCCGGTGAATCTACTTCTACGGGGACACCCACTTCCTGATTCGGGAATGTACCATCAATTCCTTGATTTTTAGTGTAAAGGATGGGCAATCCCTGAGTTAAAGCTTCCAGATATACCAATCCAAAAGTCTCAGAATATGAGATCATTGTAAAAAAGTCAGCTTTCTCGAAAAAGAGTTGCAGTTGACTAGGTTCATAAACAGGCCCATGATAAAAAATCAGTTGAGGGAACTGTTCAACCAATGCTTTCACCTGAGGTTCCCGATCTCCACCAACACCAACTAAATGAAGTTCAGCATCTTCATATAAATTTTGAACTTTTAAAAATGCTTCAATTAAAGTTTCCACATTTTTATTTTGATCAAACCGACCAACATATAAAAATTTTCTAGGGTTTTGAGGACGTGTGGATTGAAGATGATTCAACCAAAATGGATCGATACCATTAGGGATAACAACCGATTTCTTTTGAAGATCAGCAAGCACTTTATCAACCTGAGTCAAAGAGTAAGACATTTTTTCTTGAGCCGGCGAGATAAAAACAACTTTCTTCGCTTGTCTGATGATTTCTCGACCTAATGGCCAAAGATGAGGCATTTTCTGAAAATAGAAGTTGATATCTGATCCTCTAATAGCTACAGAATATGGAATTCCGTAATAAATATGACACTTTAGTGCAATTACACCTTCAGAAAACAGGGTGGCCGCATGAACATGGTTGATTTGAGAAAGATCCACTGCATTGAGCAACATATCCCATTTTTTGTTCACTTTATAAGGAAAAAAATATTTATATAGAAAATGGGAATCTTTCAGTTCTTCAATGACTGGAGTGTATTTTTGAGTATCATAAAGATCGGTTAGATCTTTAAATTTCACACCGGCTCTTTTCACAGAAAATAGGGTAATATTCAAATCTTCATCATTATCAATCAACGCATTACAAAGTTGATGATGCACTTTTGAGTTCAAATAATCTTCAGAAATGTAGAGTAGATTCATAATCATGAATTTGAACAGCAAAGATAACATTTTTTTGTACTTTTGCGACAACCATTTAACCATGAAAATATGGAAACGCCCTTACAAATTGAGAAAGAGCATTTTTATCGTTCAATAGCGAAGTCTGCTCTTTTATCATTACTCATCATTCTGGCCTTTTATTTGAACGATGTATTTGAATTAAGATGGAACGATTATGGCGTTGAACCTCGCAATTTGAAGCAATGGTATGGGATATGTACGATGCCTTTTCTTCATGGAGATCAGGGGCATCTGTTTTCCAATGTAATTCCTCTTTTTGTTTTATCATTTGGAATCATCTATTTTTTCAAGGGGAAGTCTGCTTTGATTATACTCATGATGTACCTCATGACCGGATTACTCACCTGGAGTATCGGAATTGGTGGAAATCACATAGGTGCCAGCGGATTAGTTTATGCCATGGTATTTTTCATGGTTACCATTTCTCTGATTAAACAAGAAAAATCGTTAATGTCGTTCTCACTAATCGTTATTTTTCTCTACGGAAGCATTGTTTGGGGATTTTTCCCAAAACTATTTCCTGAAAAGAACATCTCCTGGGAAGGACATTTATCCGGGGCAATAACCGGGATCGTGTTAGCCTGGTTTTACCGCAAAGAGGGCCCGGAAAAGAAGGTGTATTTTGAGGAGGAAGAGGAAGAAATGAGTGAAGAGTTAAGAGATAAGAGTGAAGAGTTAAGAGATAAGAGTGAAGAGTGAAGAGTGAAAAGTGAAATTCTGTAAATTATTAAAATATAACATTTTAAAATAATATGAAATTTAAATTATTGTTTTTAACCTGTTTCATTTTTGGAAACTGTTCGGTTTTTGCATTTGTGGATAAGGTTTATGTTTATGAAGAATCAAACCTTTTAATTCAAATTAAAACAGGCAATGAAAGATCAAAGGAGAAATATATTTTAGAAACCTATTTAAAACTGATCAATAATTTTGTAAAAGATATTGATTCAACGCAAAATATTTATATCCAATTTGACCAACAAGACTATTATTGTGACCATTCCTTTTACACATTATCTTATGGTAATTTTTCAGATTTTGCATTATATGGGGAAATTCTATGTTCAAATTCTGAAGTAGTTAGTAAAAAATTTAATGAGAAAGGTATCATTATCTATTTTTCAAATAACTTTTTTAAATTGAAACCAATCTTACAATTGATCGAGTATGGTTTGAAAAACAACAATATTATTATTGAAAATCAACATTTTATTGAATATCCTTTTGATACAACTCTATTCATTGAAGATCAAAGTTTATTTCATGAAATTATGTATAAAAAGTTGGTCTCTGAAAATTTGAATAGTCTCAATTATTCTCGTATAAACGACAATGAAATAGGTTTAATTTTTAATATTCCGATAACACAAATTCAATCAGATTATTTGGTAATTAGAACCAGTTTTTCATATCTATATAAGGAATTAAGTGAAAATAATTATAACTTATATCTTCAAAATGACTCCTGTTTTATTACAAATAGTAATGAGAAAAAATTGGAACTACAAAATATCTATGGAATAGAATTTGTAAAAGAACAAAATTGTTTATTTATTTTTGATTCTCAAGAAAGTTTCATTTTCATTGATTTGAATACCAAAACAAAAAATCATTCATCCAAATTACCTTTTAAAATTGATTGTTTTCAAGGGACCTGTTTTGAAGTCCTTCAGATATATTTTGATATTGAAAAAAAAGAGTACAAAATACAATTAGTAAGCTGGATTGATCCTGAAGATTCAACCATTGTTTACCCTTATTGCTATTATAATTCAAATACAAACATAATTCATTGTCCATAAAACTCTAATCCCAATATTTAAAACATTAAAAAAAAAAATGTTTTTTCATAAAATTAATCTGTGTAAATCAGTTCAATCTGTGTCATCGGTGTTCTATTGAGGCGAAAGGCTAAAGTCGAAGGGCTAAAAGAATTTGCTAATTTTTCAATTTATTATTTGAAAAAAAATCACAAAAACATTGTTTTAATTCTTTTTTTATGTATATTTGCGGAAAATTAGAATTAAAAATGAATTTTTGGAAGTTAAGAGATCAATTTTATGACTTGATATGTTTTAATATCAATCAAGTTTATGCATGGGAACCTGGTTTTGACAAGAACAATCTTACACGATGGACAAAACAAAATAGGCTCGTAAAGTTGAGAAACTCATGGTATAGTTTTCCAGAATATATAAAAACACCCAATTTTCAACTGTTTGTTTCCAACAAGATTTATGCCCCATCGTATGTTAGTTTACATTCAGCATTGTCCTTTAATGGGATTATCCCAGAAGCTGTTATTCATACTACTGCTGTAAGTTCATTGAAAAAAGCAAACTTTGAAAATCAGTTCGGAACATTTTCCTATCAACAAATCTTGCCGGAATTGATGTTTGGATATGAAAAAAAAACATTTTTAAATAAACATAGTTTGATTATTGCTACTCCTGAAAAGGCAATTTTAGATTTATTGTACCTTTTTCCAATCTATAACTCTGAACAAGATATTCGTGAATTACGTTTTGATGAAGAATTTATGCATGAAGATGTGAATGTGGAACAGTTACTTGATTTTACTGAAAAATTTAATTCAAAAATCCTTAGAAAAAGATTAGAAATACTTCTTAAAACTTATAATTTATGCTAAATCTGGAACAAATTCTCAATTATTATCCTCCTCAAATAAAGGATAATCCTGCCCATCAAAAATATATTGTAAAAGAATATATTCAACTGATGATCCTAGATTTTCTATCTACTTCAAAATTTGTTAAAAAAATCACTTTTATTGGAGGAACAAATTTACGACTTGTTAAAGGAATCGATCGGTTTTCTGAAGATTTAGATTTTGATTGTAAAGATTTTCATGTTGAAGAATTTAATGAAATGGCTCATTCAGTATTAACATTTTTACAACGCTCCGGATTAAATGCAGTATCAAAAGAAAAAGAGAATGAAAAAATCATGGCATTTCGGTCAAGAATATATTTCCCAGAATTGTTATTTGATTTGATGATTTCAGGGTATAAAGAGGAACGTTTTTTGATTAAATTGGAAACTCAAAATCAAGAAGTCACTTATATCCCAAAAATGACAATCATCAACAGTTGTGGTTTTTTCTTTTCTTTTCCGGTCCCTCCCGATGATGTTCTTTGTAGTATGAAAATATCAGCTTTACTTTCAAGAGCAAAGGGTCGCGATTTTTATGATGCGATGTTTCTTCTTTCTCAAACTGAACCCAATTACGATTATCTTCTTCAAAAAAAACAGATTAACAATATTACAGATTTAAAAGAAAAAATGAATGAATTATTAGAGCAAATTGATTTGAAACATAAGTCAAAAGATTTCGAACATTTGCTATTTAACAAAACAAACATTGATAAAATCATTCGTTTTAAAGAATTCATTAATCAAATATAAAACAAAACATAAAAGATCTGTGTAAATCAGTTCAATCCGTGTCATCTGTGTTCTATTGAGGCAAAAGGCGAAAGGCGAATGGCTAAAAGCATTTGCTCATTTGCAAATTTGCTAATTTACCAATTTGCTAATTTATTTTCGTACTTTTGCACCTTTGTATGGAAAAAATGGATAAAAGAAAAATTGCAATTCTCGGATCAACAGGTTCAATGGGAGTTCAGGCTTTGGAAGTGATTGAACAATTTCCCGATTTTTTAGAGGTAGAAGTTTTAGCAGCACTCAATAGTGCAGATCTGCTTATTGAACAAGCCAAAAAATTTCAACCGAATACCGTTGTTATTGTTAATGACGCCCATTACACTAAGGTAAAAGAGGCTTTATGGGACGACGATATCAAAGTTTTTGCCGGAATGGAATCCTTATGTGATGTGATGGATATGAGCAGCATCGAAATGGTGCTCTCCTGTATTGTTGGTGTAGCCGGGTTGGCGCCTGTTTATCGTGCAATAGAAAATAAAAAGATCATAGCCTTAGCAAATAAGGAAACATTAGTAGTTGCGGGCGAACTCATGATGCAGAAAGCAAAAGAGATGAATGTTCCAATCCTTCCCGTTGACTCTGAACACTCTGCCATTTTTCAATCATTAGTGGGTGAAAATTACAACCCTATAGAAAAATTGATCCTTACAGCATCCGGTGGTCCTTTTAGAGGAAAAGATTGGGAATTCCTTCATCAGGTAACACCTGCTCAGGCATTGAAACATCCGAACTGGGATATGGGTAGTAAGATCACCATCGACAGTGCAACTTTGATGAATAAAGGATTGGAAGTTATTGAAGCTAAATGGCTCTTTAACTGCGAGTTGGATAAGATTGAAGTTGTTGTTCATCCCCAATCGATCATCCACTCTTTGGTACAATTCGAAGATGGATCATTAAAAGCGCAGTTGGGACTACCTGACATGAAACTACCTATCCAATATGCACTTACGTTTCCTTTCAGGATGCCAAATCAGTTTCCACGCTTCAATTTTATGAACTATTCTCAATTTACGTTTGAAGCACCTGACATGACCAATTTTCCCTGCTTACCGCTAGCTTTTGCTTGTTCCAAAGAGGGAGGAAACAGACCTTGCATCATGAATGCGGCTAACGAAGTTGCAGTGGCACA
>Ga0209099_1002782_pt1 | contig 14941 bp, 16 predicted proteins | sample AD_JPNHW2_MetaG_FD_184430 | JGI IMG/M metagenome (GOLD analysis project Ga0209099, IMG submission 184430) | Active sludge microbial communities of municipal wastewater-treating anaerobic digesters from Japan - AD_JPNHW2_MetaG (SPAdes) (version 2) | ecosystem: Engineered > Bioreactor > Anaerobic... | reverse complement strand
GGCCCCAAAAACAGCTAAAAAAAGTCATACTTAATTTGATTTAAAAATAAAAATTATTTTTTATTTTATTTTACGCCATAGAGAACTTTCCCAGCGGAACTTTTTGGGTGGTTTTGGCCCATCGTGATTGCAATTTTATTAGTAATATCAAATACTTAACCCCAAAAAATGGTACGGCAAAGGAACGGCATTTTTCTGTAAGTATTTATAATTACTAATAAAAAGACCTAAAAATGTTATGATTTAAAATATTTAATTTTTAATTAAAGAAAATTAAGTTATGAGATTTCTAATTAAGATTATGTAGGTTGGATTAGCTACCTGTAATTCTACCATCGCTATAATATTATTAGACTTATTTTTGAAGCTTTTTTGAGGTATGCAATGGTCAACAAATTAAAAAAGGTATCTTTCCTTACGGACCCAAATTCTGACCCAAATCAAATGAGTGCTGTGACATTCAAGGACAACCTTATAAACGGTGCTCAATCGTTCATACAGTCCAGATATCCTTGGCTTACAGATAGACTGTCAATAACAGTTACAGAAGCTGATGCTGAAGAAGCAACAGCACTATTAGTAGCTACTTTGATATTTGACAGCACTAACTTCAAAATCGAGTTCCCTATAGTTTATTCCGACGGTGAGTTCTTAGATGTGCCAGGATTCTATATTCCGGCATCTGATATGTGGGTAACTTTCAATGATAAGTATTACTCACAAATAAAAGAATCTCTGTCGGATAACATAACCATGGGCAACATTATGGAGATGAGCACAGTTCCAGCTCACGAGAATTACGAGTTTGAGAAAGACCTTGGCAGCGATCTATTTATAGACTCAGCAGGATCTAAGTATTCATCTCTAGCAGTAATACTTTCCAGTGTTCCTTCAAGCAGCCTAGCATCATTTATTAAAACCGCAATAAATAAATGCCCAACAGCTCTCAACCTTCTTTATCCTGCTTATAAGTTATCCAACATAAAAACTAAGTCTTATGTGGCTCCTATATTAAAAAAGCAAGCTTCCGGTACTCCTAGCTGGAGACCCAACATAACATTCACAGCTCTTAAACAAGTTCTTGGTGCCCCAGAAAGACTTTATTCTGAATTTGGCATCACAAAGAAAGCGGCTGTTCAGCAGTTTAATAGCGATGGATATACAACGCTGTCTAAGAAGTATGTAGACATAGAAATGATAGACGGAAAAGAATTCACCACTATTGATGATAATTCAGAAGTTGTTTCTTCTCATAAGCTTTATAATAAGATAGAGAAAACACCAGAAGGCAAACCTGTTGCATTTATAGATGTAATGACTGGGATGTATCATGTCTGTATTAACCCAAAACATAACTTATTCGATTCATACGATCATGGCTTGTGTTGTGGCTCTAATTACAGTAGTGGTTTTAATTCCTATACAACCTCATCTGGAAACGCTCAGCCAAGTTACAATGCTCTCTTTGAAAGAGTTCCCAATGCTGAAGACGTAATTCACGATGACTCACCTAATTTTCTAGTACAGTTCCTTAGTCCAAAGTCTAGAGATAAACTTATTGGTAGAGTATTCAATGACAAGCTTACCTTTAACTACATAATAGAAGTTATTAAGGCTTGCCTAGGTGACTTTAGAACTGGCAAGATGTATTCTGGTCCTATTGCCAAAATACCTTTTCTCCATGATAATAATATATATAGTAATTGTCTTCCTGATGAATACCCTAGAAAACATACTTTCACAGTAATTGATCTTGGCAACGGATATAAGAAGCTTCAGATTTTTATTCCAGCTAACTTAGCAGAAGACAACGAAGACTCATGTCTTACTAATAAGATAGCTGAGTATATATTCAACGCTGATTCAGGTATAGTAACAAAGATTAAAACTGTTAAGGGCGATGTAACTCTTAAAACCACAGAAGACAAACCCTTCATGGTTATGGCTGGTGACAACTATAAGAATAAGAGCTTCTTAGCTAACTTATCTTCTTATGACTCTTCAGTTAAGCTCACCGGTGGAGAAGATGAATATAAGATCTACTTTGGTATTTCTACTCACTCCTTAGCTGGAAATATGAAGAACTACAACTCAATAATTCACGCTGCTATAGCTGACACCAACTCACTTATAGTTAAAAGAAGTACCGATGATAAAGACTCAAAGAGTGAGATATATTCCTTAATATATAATGCTAAACCTGAGAATGGTAATTCAATAGCACTTGAGAAGATTTCTAAGCTTGATGCTAGAATCACACTATCAGCTTTAGGATTATCCAATAGTGACATTAATGATATTCTTAAACAGGCAGCTATTAAAGATAATATAATGTTTGCAATTAAGCCTAATGACGGATCGCTTGGTATGCCATCTGAAGGTTCAGAAGAAAAGCCTAAAGAAAAACCAGATAAGAGAACTGATGACTTAGCTGCTAAAGAATTTGACTTACTTGATAAGCAGCTTGGTATGATGTTTGAATTTATCAAGACTAAGTTCACAGAGATTGAGTCAGGTATGGCCAACAAGGAAGACATACTCGCCAAGCAGCTTGAAGTTTATGAAAATAAAATAAGCAGCGTAGATGAGCTCTCAGCTAAGTTAGACGCTATGTCAGCTAACCTTGAGTCTATGTTTCAAACTATGTCTCAACCAGCAGCTCAGCCAGCCCAGGATCCAAGTATGCAAGCTGGAGTAGTAGCTCCTCAGCAACCTACACTTGATCCACAGACAGCTCAACTTATCACACAGTCAATAGCTGATCCTAATATGGCAGCACACAATGGTTTCGATCCTCAGACATTACAGCTTGTTCAGGCAGCTATGCAGGGTGATCCTAATGCAGCTCAGCAGCTTGGAATGTCACAATCAGATATAATGATGCTCAATGATACAATGTCTTCTTCTCAAGCAGGAGCAGCACAGCCAGGAGCTATACCAGCACCTATGGCAGGTCCTGTTCCACCAATGCAAGCACCAGGAATGACTCAGGCTGTTCCAGCACCAGCACCTGCTCAGGCAGTAGCTCCACAGGACGCTGTAGCCACTGCAGAGAATTTGGTTGCCGCAATGTTTGATCCGGCCATAGCTCAGCAGATGGGTGTTACTGAACAAGACAAACAGTACATAATGGGCGTTGTAAATGATCCATCAGCAGCGATAAATCAGGGGGAAGATCCCGCCATGGTAAGTGCGGTAGTGGATGCTTACAATAGAACGGCAGGTATGGGAAACATGCAGAATAGTATGAGCGTAGCCGCTCAGCCAGGACAGGCAGCTCCAATGCCTATGACTGAGTCGGCACAGCCTGCTGTTTCCGCTATGCAGGGTGCAAGCATGCCACAGGAAGCATCTGTTATGGAATCCTCTGCTATGTTGCTTGATATGCTGCCAAGAATTAAGTCATCTAAGTTGTTCTACAAGTACACTAATGACTTTAAGAAAATGTTAAGCATACTCGGAGAGCTCCTGTTCTCATTACAGTATCAGTCTGCTAAGTACAAGAAAGCATTAGGTAACGAAGCTTTCGAGAACACTATTGGAACTCTTCGTAAACTCTATGAAGACTTTGGTGATTTTGTTCTTAAAATGTACACCATCGACAATAAGTAGGCTTAACTTCTAAATATTTTATCACCCAATAATCCCAAATTTCTATAATATTCAATAGATGTATAACTACTTGAGTAACATGTATGTTAAAGGACTCTGATCTATATGCTAACTGTAATGATGATGAAATCGAAACTAAGAACACTAATCTAAGTACCATATATAATAATACCGCTAGAAGAACTATTATAGAAGCCTTACTTATAGATCCAACTACACCGTCAGCTTTGTACACCGATCTGTTTGGACTTATGCAGGACGAAGTGGAAGACTACCGAAACAAGTACTTCAATATATCTAGGAAAGTACCAAGGATAGATCTATGGGAATATATAGAATCACTTCCATCTTCCACCACAGAAGAAACCTACAGAAAAAAGTTAATGCAGGAAGTATTCTACGATGGATGGGAAACTGTAGATAAGAAGTTCAATAGGAACGCCTGCTTAGACTTGAAGGAGTACGGCAAAAAGATATTCAAAGAGATAAGCTGCAGAGTTAAGGTTGAGGTAGATGAAATTATAAAGGACAGAAGAGAAGTTCTTAACATAAGTCAGCTCAAGACAATGATGGGAATACTTAAAGAAGGTATCAAGCTGTTTGACGATGATACAGCTGGAAATTCTGTAGCCGAGCAGCTCATACTTGACTTCGTTCATGATGTACAAAAGTCCTCTAAGGAGAACTATAAGTACATACCTATAAATGCTATAGAAGTTGACCAGTTTGGTATACCAACTACCTCAGTAAAACCAGAGGATTTATCTGAATATCATGATATTGTTCAGGATATAAAGAAAGTGGCAGAGAAAAAGACATCTAACCCCGATGAATAACTATAATATACCTAGTAGTTAATATAAGGAAAAACAATGATAGATCCTAAGTTACTTAAATATGCTTTGAACGCCTTAGACATTAGACAAGCACTCATGATGGCTAATATGGCAACCGAAGCACCTGGCGGTGGAATGCAGGGCTTACCAGCAGCATTCCTAGATAGTAATTTTAACTTCGACAAGAACCAGCTCCTGTCTACTCTTATCAATACCGTAGCAACATCACCGCAGCTTGAACAGGGTATAGAAGACTTATATACACAAGTTCCCCAAGCCGCAAGAGTTCTTGAAACACTACGTCAGAACCCAGTTGTTAGAAGCAGAATACTTGGATCTAGAACAGAGCCTTTTTTAACTACCTTAGAGAACAAGCTTAAGACAGCTAAGTTCAATAAAGATAAAGCCAGCGTAATACAGTCTCAAGTTGGTGCTCAAAAATTAGTAGACACTAAACTTAAAGACAGTGTATCAAGAGCCAAGGCTATGCAGGACTATATTACCTTATTCAATAGTATGGCTAAGAAACATCGCGGTACATCTGAAGAACTTAATAAAATGGTTATGGCTAAGTTAATAGAACAGGACAAAGAAGGTGCTAAGCTTATAGCTCCAGCTACTAATGATATTATATCCAGGAACCAGATGAAGCCTGGTATGGCAAGGGTTCATGGTAATGTTGACCGTGTAAGATTTAAAAACATGGTTAAGGATTTAGGTAACAGGTATGCAACTGATCGTAATGTAGCTCAGCAGTACTCAGGTATGGCTAATCAAGTAGGGGCCCTAGGTGAGCAGCTTGGTAATATGCAATATGAAGAGAAACCCATAACTGGTCCTAGAGTTAATATAAGAAAAATACAAGAGGCTATGACTAATCAAGAAGGTGTTAACATGGATAAGAATTCTAGTCTTAGAGATATACTTGCCAAATACTCCAGCATGGAATTCCTATTGAGTGATCTTACACCAGTATCGGATGTGCCTAAGGGCCGTATACTTCGTAAGCGTAATTTCGATGAGAAAGGCGGCATCCAGGAGTATGTAGAAAATAGAAGGGCTAACATCCTCAAAAAAAGGGGTTTTGAAGATGCCAAGGATGAGGAAAATGATTCACCAAATAGCCTAGTTAAATATATTTTAGGAATGGATAAAGAATAGTGTTATCTATAATAATATTAGATATTGACTTTTAAGTAGAGAGGTTGCATGACAAGCTTAATGAATCGTAAGCCCAACACATCATATTTGATGCAAAAACTTGCGGATTTTAATTCTAAATCTACCATTGAAATGAATAAAAATGCCGAGGTTACTATTGACTCTAATCCTATGGAAACCAAGACAGGACTAGAAGAAAAGAAACCCGAAGACAATAAAACAGTAGAAGTTTCTAAAGTTGACTCTAAAGATGTTACTGGTGAGAAGCTTGGTAACATCTTAGAAGAGCTCATGACACTTGAATCAGCTTCTGAGGAAGTTAAACCTGAAACTACTGTTAGCAACGAAGTAGGTAAAATGGATGCTAAACCAGAAGAACCTAAATCTGAAGATTCAGAAGATAAGTCTGAAGATGAAACCAAGGAAGAGCCAAAAGAGGATTTGGAGCCTGTCGAAGACGACATGGAAAAAGAATCAGCTTGCGGCAGTAAGGCTGTTAAGAAAGCTTATGCTGATGAAGCAACAACAGACCTGATTACCCTGTTGTATCACAATCACATTCCCAACGCTAAATATGCTAAAATTGCAGAGGACGCTGCAGTAATAACAAAACTTATAATGATAGATAAAATTTAGGAGTTAAACATGGCAAAGAACGTTAATAGTGACAACGCTTTCCTTATTAAGCTTGCACAGAAAAGAGAAGAAGCTCTTGATATGGCTCTCAAGAAAATTGCTGAGCTTACAGAAGAAGGAGCTTTTATGGCTGACGAAATTGGTAAACTTGACGGCGAGAAAAGTGCTCTGGAAAACCAGAACAAAGAACTCACATCAGACAATGAAGCACTTGCTGCTGAAGTTGCCAATAAAGTAGAAGAAGTAGTTACGGCATCAACAGACCCAGTTACAACTGATTCCATAGACGAGTCTATGAAAGAAGCTCTTGTTGATATGGTTGGAACAGCTTTAGATCAAGATCTTGCTGGTACTTTACAGGATGCAATTTCAACTGCTGAAGATGAGCAGAATCTTGATGGTACAAAACTCGCAAGTATCATGACCTCAATCCTTAGCACTTATGCTTCTCAGGTTAATCGTAACCCAATGGGAAATACTATTACAAAGAGTGCAAGTAAGTCTAATGGTACCCATGGTTTGAGTAAACTTGAAAGTAAGATGCACGGTGCCCTTGATAAAGCACTTGCGTAATATATAGTTACTATAATAGAAATGTTGGTTACTGGTTTTTTTAATTAATTATTCGTAGAGGAGTTAAACGCATGAACATTAACAATAAGACTCAAATCCGTAGAGGCGTTAATTTCGCCGATAAAAAGTCTTCTGCACTTAGCCTTGAATGGGCTTCTGCAGTAGAACTTGAGGGTGGAGATCTTTGCGCGCTTATCACTACATCAGGTGAAGCGAAATTCAACAAAATGGATCCTACAACTCTGTCGAGCACAATCGTAACAAATCTGGGTGGATCAGCTTCAACTCATCAGACCAAAATTGATGCAGTTAGAGATTTCATCTATATTTGTTGGCAGGGTGCAGATGAGACCGAAAATGAATTCTTCCCGATTTCTGACACTTTCGTCAAAATCAAAGATTGTTACTTCGTAATGGAACTTAAAGATATCAGCGCAGCACAGTGGGCTACCGCAGCTGTTGGCGATTGTCTTGTAGTTGACGACAATGGTTTTATTGGTACAAAGTCTATCACAGCTGATAATACTGGTACTGATGCGCTTTCTTTTGATGGCTCACATGCTGTCAACATTTCCGGTACACAGGTTGTTGCTGTCAATCAGGACACCGACGGCGATTATCTTATTACAGTTGTTTGTTAATTAAGGGAGAAAAACATGATAGAAAAACTTGCCGAAAAACAGCAGAAGCTTAATTCAAAAATTAAGCAAGCTATTCACTCAAGAGACAATGATGCCCTTAATAAGTATGCAGCTGGACTCAATGAACTGCTTATGTATTACACCTACACCCAGGGCCATGCACGTAGAATCTTTGGAAATCTTCAGGGTGAAGAGTTTGAAATAATTGACGAAAATGATTCAAGAGTAGAGTGGGATTACACAAGAGAGAGAATTAGCCTTAGATATCATCTTCAGCCGGAATATATGCAGATTGGTGAAGAGGCTATGGCTGTTCAGTCATGGGGCGGACCTTACCTTACCAGAGTTAATGGTAACACAGTAACTGGTCACTTCAGCAAACTTATTTCTGAAGAAGTTAACAAGAAAGTCGAAGAAGTCGCAGTATATCCTTTCGACATTATAGAGTTCTTCAAAGAGCAGACAATTAAGCAGATCCTTGAAAAGGAAGATAGAGTTTGGTACACAGGTCTTTACGGTCTCGTAAGAAATTGTGAAAGAACAGTTGGAAGACAGACTTCTATTGTTACAGTTCAGGAATTCAGCAATTTTGACAACAGTGCTATGATCAGACTTGGTCAGAAACACGTCAGCCCAGCTAAACGTTGGCAGCCAAAAGAGTTCATGATTATGCCTGAGGGTGTATACCTTGAATTCGGAAATATTCCTCAGACCTCTATTGATAGACTTTCTAGAGACGCTTGGGATGGCAATATGGCAACTAAAGATCAGACCAATCTCTATGGCTGTAAAGTTATGAGAGTTGATGACGCGAAGTTCCTTACTTGCTCAGCTGATGCTAACTACAGTAAGTTCTACAATACAGCTGGAACAGGAAAATGGGCAAAAGCAGCTTACCGCTATAGTTTCTTCGGATACTACATGCCGACAGTTATGGATTATACATCAACAGGTGTAGCATCTATTAAAACTGCTCTTTCGACAGAAGACCTTATTTTTGCAGCTCTCGTAACAGACCTTGCAGTATATGGAATTGACCTTGGTACAACCAAGACTGATTACAACGTAGATGATTTCACAAGAATCATCATGCTTCCTCCTAGGAATTTCCTTGGTAAAGCACTGCTTTGGGGCAGCGATGTTAAAACCACACTCAGCTACCAGAATGAACATGTTATGTTCTATAGCTCAGAATGGCTTGCTTATATTCTTCATAATAAGTTTGCTGTTACTGTTCTTGATATCTGGTATGATGCTACAACTTGTGGTGTGTTCTAGACCCTAAGCCTCCTATAAAAATAATGACCCCTACTTCGGTAGGGGTTTTTTTATGTCTATAAAGGAATGGTTATTCTAGCCTGCTTGGTAGGGTATTCATATACATATTAATAAATAAATGTTGACTTTGGAACACATTAGTGCTATTATATATGCGTTATATATAAGAGGTTACATGATTATAAAGTTAAACATAAAGCAACCCACCCCAACCATAACAAGTGCCAGGGTAATACCAACCACAGTAGTTGAAACCGAACCAGTACCCGTAGTTAAGGATGAAGATGAGTTATCAGACTCTGCATTCGGGTTAATTGGAGGCGACCCGGAAGTCACACCTGCTACTCACATTGAATCAAATAGCGGGGTATTTGACTATGAGTTGGCTAGCATAAAAGACACTACTTTAAGGGCATTTACAGAGGAAGTCCTTACTAAAGTACCCAAGTACTTCTATAGTGTACCAGCTTCCATGTCTGGTAACTTCCACCCAGCTCAGACTAGATGTGAGGGTGGGCTAGTTATCCACACTAAAGCTACCATAAGGGTATTATTTAGTATAGCCAGAAACTCGCTACTCCTTACCAAGTTAATAGGTAAACCTGAGTTAACTCAATCCGACTTAGACATATGTGTATCTGCAATAATACTACACGACATAGTTAAATATGGAACAACGGATGTAGCTGGCAAATATGATGTAGGTCACCATGCTTCGGCTATGGAGTTCATAAACAAGGTAATAGATTTTGATAAGTATAAAGAAGCTCTAACAATGATAGATGTTGTACTGGGGTGTATTTATATGCATATGGGACCCTGGGGTAAATACCCAGACGGGTTTAATCTTAATGATAGCTTTAAAGGTTTGCCAATATTAGTAGAGATGAGTGATTATATAAGTAGCTTAAAAATATGGGAGAACTAGGCGTTATGGAAGTTAATTATCTCAATCCAAAATACAAAGACTTGGTGGCTAAACAAAGAAAACCTCATAGGAATAGAATAAAAAAACATGTGGTAGAAATAAAGAATGGTATTGTTGAACACCTAGTGCTAGACCTAGTTGACTCTGATAAAGTTATCTATGGAGAAGGGTCGTGTTACAATAAACGCAAAAAGAGGCGGGAGTTTCCAGTAGTAGTTGGCCTATGTGATCTGCATAAAGTATACCCGCATTTTAAGGACATATATTTAAATGACCTATCCGTGGATAGCGCCGCAGGTTCTACATTCATATGTTTTACAGACAAGAGTCCAGAGTATGTTATAAACAAAGTTAAAAGAGTTGTAAGACATCTTAAAGCAGGTAAGAAAGCCAGGATGCTTGAAACAGAACGCCGTTTCAATAGGGAGATACTAGCCCTTAAAGAAGAGCTTATGACAGAAAAGAATCACGATATGTTATTAATAGAACACTACAGTAACTTACTTAATAAATTAGAAGGAGACAGACATGTACTTATTTAAGATTTTTGACAACAAGGCTAAAGAGTTCATTAATGATGATGTAGCGCTAACCCCAGCTGGTAAAGTCTTTAATTTAAAAACTAAACGCATGCTGAAGAAGGATGACCATATTGTTATCTGTCATAAGAGTAACTATGTTGATATCAATGACGAGCCTATTTATGAAGCTGATGTTGTTAACATGACAATGGAAATGCCAGATGGATCTAGATCAAGAGTAGTTAAAGGTATGGTAGTAAAAACTCAGTTTGGGTTCTTCTCGCTTATTACCACTGAAGGTGAGATCCCAGAGTTTGACCCCACTACTAAGCTGCTTAAATTCGAGGTTATTGACAACGCGCTAAAGAATGAAGATGCTATCATAACTTATGATGTTGCAGCTATTAAGGCTAAGATTGAAGCAGCTCAGAAGGCTAAGCAGTCTAAGATTATCATGCCAGCATCTAACGGTATTTTATCCTAATCTAAGCATCCCCAGAAGTCTTCTCTTTATTAATGACTTAACGGGTTTAGCAGCCTCGGATTCTATTAACTCACTTATTTGGTTAACTCTATTAGTAAACTCAGCTCTCATTTCTGGAGAAGTAACAAGTCCACTATATAAGGACTCGTCTATAGGTTGCCCAAAGAACTTGATGGCATCTTCACCATTCATAGCTCTTATATCAGCATATAGCTGGTCCAGCTCTCTACTTTCAGGATCATCTGCCACAGTACCCAGAGTGCTATCTAGATAAGCTTCAGGAGCTTTGTTTTCTACTGCTTCAGATACTGGAGTAGGTTCTATGGTTTCTGGAGCATCTTTAATAATATTGGCTAGATTGTTTACATCTTTTCCAGGTTTGGGATTAGAACTTATTACGGCGTATTTATAAAGTGAATTCATAACAAACTCCTTGTAATCTACATATATTATAGCGTATAACTATAATATAGATGGGTCATTAATCATAGGAGATTACGATGCCTGATAAGTCTGAATTTAAAAAAAAGAGTCAAATACATAATCTTATTAGAAAGGCCTTCAACGATGGTATGGAAGTATCAGATCTAACATCAGTTAAGGGTTTTGTGGATAAAATAAATACCGAGTATGATCTAAAACCTGAGACTCTAGCTTATGTTGTGCAGAGTGTTAATAGATATGCTCTAGCTAATGAGTTCAGGAAATCTAACCAGGAACAGGTATACCCAAAGATTGATCTTGTTAATGTAATAGACTTCTGTAAGCAGTATGGTTACAGCAACATATATACTACTATTAATGATGAGTTGTCGTTTAAGTTCTCTAAACTTAACAACGAGGGCAAAACAGCAGCCAAGCACACTTATAATGACTATGCTACCATGAAGAAGGCTGCTAGCTTAAATGATAAAGAACGTGAATTTAATGAGGATAAAACCATGTCAAGAATTAATAACTTTGCATACTCTAAGAAAGCACATCTTGTTGATGAGATGGTAGAAGTATACTGGCAGACACCCAATATAGAACGCTTCATCAAAGCTGCTTCTTTGGATACAAGTGTAGCTTCTAAAGAGCTCATAGATAAGGCAAGAGAGCAGAAAGTATTTACATCAGCTAAATATGCTGGCAAAGAAATAGACGGCTTCAATAAAATAATGAACTTAATAAACGAGATTAAGAAACTCGACATAGAGTAACCTTATGAAGATATACCCGCAGGTCAGCACTTTAAATCCAACCTCGGAAGCAGTACCGATAAAGGTATATATAAGTAATAGAGCTGACTTAACGGCTTTGCTTCTTAGAGTACTTAGGTATCTATTCCAGCAGGGTATAGCAGGAAAGGATCTTATATGGTCTGATTCTGAGACTTGTAAGATATGGATAGAAGATTCATTCTTAGAAAGCCCAGATAATGTTAACACAGTCCCATCAATTACTTTATCTTGTGGTGGAATAAGCTTTACTAAGGAAACTACTGATAGAAATAGAACCATGTATGACCTCGATACATCGGATGTATATTCAAGGCACCTTATCCCGGTTACTTTGGAAATAAGAGGCAGGAACAAGCTTGAGACTTACAAGATATCTGAAGTTGTTGCCGCAGCTCTATTTTTGCTTACTCCGCAGATAACTGAGAACTGCCCTAATATATATGATATAATTAATATACAGGCGTCGCCCATATCGCCATTGTCTAATTTAGAGCAAGCAGGTGATGATAGTAAGATCTTTGCAGCCTCAGTATCCTTCTTAGTAGAATACTGCGTGGGCTTCAGAGTATTTAAGTTAGGAGACCTGTTTACAGCAGCAGTATTTGTTGGCAATGTAAGCAGCAAGAGTAATGCTGACGTACCTATGGAATTTAATTACATAAAAAAAATAAAGACGCAGGAACAGGCGGCCAAAGACGAGTTAGCTAGCCTAGAGTAGCTCCGCAATCCTTAGCATTTGTAGAATCCAGCAACCTCTTCATATTATCATAACAATTGATTATGTCACCTTGTGTGAACTCAATATTAGGAAGCTGTTCCATTTCATAATGGAACTTAAGAGCATACTGAGCCATAAGGTAAATCATAGTAAGGGATGTCTTATCAACTATAACGTCTATCATGTCGGTCATGTTGTTAGTTATAGATATGCCAAGGTGCTCCTCATCAGCTTCATCTGATCTTACTTGCATCTCAAGAATAGAACCATCCACAGCTTCATCATCACGATCCGTACACTTAAAGCATAGATTCAATTCGTGGAACATGTCTCTGTCCTCTAGTAAATTAATAACAGAGACATATTACCACAAATATCATATTAAGTCAAGTTACTTCTTGGGTATGCACACCACCTTAACTATAACAGTTTTGGCCTTCTTTCCCTTTTTAATTTGGTATTCATCAACCACATTAACCCAGAATCAACCACCCCCTGCTAGCTTTAGATTTATGCAGAACGCATTGCCGATATGGCTTCTAGATTTCCTAACAGATTTTTTGTTAATTTACAGGGGGTGGGTAGTACTAATATTTTTGAAACACTAGTACACTTACTTATAACACTTTTCTATAGATCCTTATATGACAGTGTTTTAGGATACTTAGGTACATTTAAACCTACCGAATTTCCATTTTTATCCTCACACCTATAGATTGCTCCTGCCACCATTTTAGCAGAAATATACCCACCTTTACTAGAGAAGCTATTTCGGTCCAAATCAAGACCTGATGCCTTTTTCATCATATAGATAATAATATCACGACTGCACTCTATCTCAGAAGGATGGAGTATGTTGCCTATTATGTTCCCGTTTATGTTAACTGCGCAGTTAGTAAATTCAGCCTGATCAATTATACTGGTAATATGTTCTTTTTTAGGAATACTAAAAGAGTCATAATACAGCCCCTTAGGGGTTCTTACAGGTATTCTCATACCCCAAATAAGATATTCGTAAAATAATTGTTTAATAGAACTAATGAAATCTTTTGCGGAGCTCTGTTGAAGTTGCCCGCATATATAAAGCTTGCAGGGTAGGCATACAATACCACAACCTTTTTCATTAGAATGATGGGGGCAACCCTTTATGCAACACCCAGTTCTGCAACTACAATTAACACTGCACATGCCAGATTCAAATTTACAAGGATTAATATCCTTAAAAAGCTTATCAGCCCTATCATATAGCTCATTGTATTTCTTCTCAAGGAATTTCTTGTTGATGTCTCCCAGTAAGGTTTTCATTTACTACCTCAATATTTTATTTTCATGCAACGTGTTATTCTAAGGAGAACATCTTCCTTAGACAGTCTTATTCCCAACAGAGAAAGTATCTTAGCTTCTTCAATAAGTGGTTCCAATTCTTCTAACATATCTGGTGGAGTTTTAGCTCCATAGCAAAAGCTAAGCTTACACCCCAAGGCGTTTACACCACAACCCTTTCCTTTAATAAGATACCTGCATGGGGTATCCGTATCCTCGCTGAAATAATCACCACAGCAGTTATAGTGATCAAACTTCTTAGGCTTGCAAATGGGCCTATCCCGCCTAGTTCTAGTGCATATCCCGTTCTCAAACTCACAAGGATTATACTTAGCTATGATCTTATCAGCTGCAGCACATAACTCATCGTGCTTATCAGACAGGTACTTTTTATATTCTTCAAGTTTTTTAGATGAGTCTTCCATGTTATAACCTCATGCATAATAAATAAATAATTAATAGCCTAAGCCGCTTACATATTCTTATAACATAAAAAGGAGAATTTTGGATTAGTAGTCTTCGTGAAGGGCTAAGAACGCAGGAGCTCGTAATGATCCAGACGGGTACTTATCCAAGGATCTAACTCTAGCAGTACGGCCTATGTACTTATCTGGATTAGCAAGCATATCTTTAAGCATGTCATGCGAGAAGCCTGTACCAACTTTACCAGTGCTTGACTTATCTGGAGTGGTATAACTAAAGCCACCAGCTCTTTCTGGTTTGCCTGGTTGAGTTAAGGCTTTGAATATATCGTTAATAACAACATCTGATTCATTTAGGAATTTAATTTTCTGGGATGGACCTTGACCAGCTATGTCTTCCAATACAACACCTTCTTTAGTTAAAGGGTTATTACCTCTAAGTATTTGGTCATAAACACTTTCAGCTTCTGCTCCAGTATATTTGGGTATATTAAAGAACTTATCCTTAGGGAGCTTATTTAAGATATCACTCAGTAGTTTCTGTTTATCTAGTGGGGTACCTTTACCCCCAACATCAAATAGGCC
>Ga0209099_1002780_pt1 | contig 14945 bp, 13 predicted proteins | sample AD_JPNHW2_MetaG_FD_184430 | JGI IMG/M metagenome (GOLD analysis project Ga0209099, IMG submission 184430) | Active sludge microbial communities of municipal wastewater-treating anaerobic digesters from Japan - AD_JPNHW2_MetaG (SPAdes) (version 2) | ecosystem: Engineered > Bioreactor > Anaerobic... | reverse complement strand
GCTGATTGATTCATTGCTGTATATTTTTAAAACAAAAATACTTAAATATTTTAAGATATGCAAAGATACTAAATAATTAGCTAATAAGCTAATATGATAATGAGCTAATTGGGCTAAGGGCGAAAGGCGAAAGAATTAGCAAATTAGTAAATTCGTAAATTAGCAAATGAATTTAGCGTTGGGGTATATTAATTTTATATGTGATGAAATGCTCACATAAACTTCACAGAAACAAAAAAGCACCTACATTATTATTTTGTAAGTGCTTGATTTTTATTGTGGTCCCTCTTGGGCTCGAACCAAGGACCCTCTGATTATGAGTCAGATGCTCTGACCAGCTGAGCTAAGGGACCCTTCCTCTACGGAATTGAGGTGCAAAAATACAAAAAAAATAGTTATCTTGCTTTTTTCCGATTGTTTTTTTATTTTTGCATTTTATATTTCTGATTTACAAATTTCTAAATTCTTTTTCTATGAAATTATTAAATAAAAAACCCTTTAAAAACCAGTTCTTTATTTACTGTTTTGTTATTATTCATCTAGTATTTTTTCAAAATCCGCATCTTGCAACAGCACAATGGCAATCTGTAGCTAATGGAACAGGTAATGGTGATTTGAATGAATGTAAATTTATTTCTCCGTGTAAAGGTATTGCCGTTGGTGGAAATGGCAGAGTATTACAAACCTTTAATGCGGGAAGTTCCTGGACAGAATATAGTGTTAGTCCCCTCCCTTTTCTACAAAGACCCTGGCTTCATTCCCTTGATTTTGTGAATGATTCAACTCTTTTTGCGGTTGGCGGCGGTTGTTTTAAATCTACAGATTTTGGAATCACCTGGACAGATATTAATTGCAACATGACGACCACTGCATTATTTGATATTGATTTTATTACTCCGCAAATCGGTTATATTGTTGGTGGAAATGGGAATATCATTAAAACATCTGACGGTGGAAATACATGGTCTTTACAATCCAGCAGTGTAAATGATGAGATCCATTCGGTTTCTTTTGTACATCCTGATACCGGTTGGGTTGTAAGTTATTCTAAGATTGCTCATACAACAGATGGTGGAATAACATGGATCACTCAGAAAACAGATTTTGGTGCCGGGTATTGGGATTGTTTTGCTATGAACGGAACCACTTGTTTTGCCACAGGTTGGGGAGGTAGAATTGAAAAAACTATTGATGGTGGTCAGACTTGGACCATCGTAAACACTTCACCTCAATCAGATATACTCTCCATTGATTTTTGTGATTCATTATTTGGTTATGCTGTTGGTGGTCAAAGTACCATATTAAAAACTACCGATGGCGGAAACACTTGGACTCCCGTGATATTGGGAACTCCTCACGATATACTCTTTTCTGTTGATTGTATTACTCCTGATTATTCCTATATAGTTGGCGGGTCTGTTGCCTATAATTCTGATTTTTCCTGTTTTACCATTGATGCATCTGCTGTTGGAGCAGGTACCATTGAACCTGATGGGATTCAAACTGTTCCTGAAAACAGCTCTTTTACTTTCACCTTTAATCCCGACAATCAGGCTTCCGTTTCGCAATTGATGATTGATGGAGAGATATCTCCCATTCCACCATCCAATACCTATACTTTTGATTCAATCTCAGAAAACCACATAATTGCCGTTTTTTTCCTTGTAGGAATAGATGAAATGAATCTTCATTTCAACGTGTTTCCAAATCCGGCTTCCAATGAGCTTTGCATTCATCGGTCAACAGATAATAGCGATCCAATAACATTCGAAATAACGGATATGCTGGGAAATCTACAAATAAAAGGTTGTATGAAAGACAAAGAACAAACTATCTCTTTGGAATATTTAAGGCCTTCTATCTATATTCTGAAAATTGTTGAAAAAAATCAAACAACTTGTTATAAAATCATTAAAAATTAGCAGATTAAACTACAATCATCTCCTCCTTAAGATCATCGTAATCCATCACAACCTCTTTCTGAGCTTCAAAACGATTCATTAAGATCTCTTCAGCTAAAACATCCTCCACATATCTTTGAATACAACGTTTCAACGGACGTGCACCATAATTAGGATCCCAACCTTTTTCTGCCAGAAAATCTTTGGCTTTGTCGGTTAAAGTGACTTTTAATCCCATTGAAGCTACCCGTTTTAGAACTTTATCTAATTCAATGTCAATGATTTTTATGATATCAGGTTTTTCTAAACTATTGAAGTAAACGATGTCATCAATACGATTCAAAAATTCAGGAGCAAAGTTTTTCTTTAATGCAGCCTCTAAAACAGAGTGTTCTAGTTTTGATTTGTTGCTTTGAACGGCAGCTGTGGAAAATCCAACTCCAGTTCCGAAGTCTTTCAACTCTCTGGATCCGATATTGGACGTCATGATCAAAATAGTGTTCTTGAAGTCCACTTTTCGTCCAATTCCATCAGTAAGTTGCCCGTCATCAAATACCTGAAGAAGTACATTATACACATCATGATGTGCTTTTTCGATTTCGTCCAAAAGCACAATTGAATACGGTTTTCTTCTGATTTTTTCAGTCAACTGACCACCCTCTTCATATCCAACATATCCTGGAGGGGCTCCGATCAATCTGGATACCGTATGTTTTTCCATATATTCGCTCATGTCAATACGAATCATAGCATCTTGAGAATCAAATAGATATTCAGCCAACACTTTTGCCAGATAGGTTTTACCCACACCCGTTGGGCCTAAAAAGACAAAAGTTCCAATAGGTTTGTTTGGGTCTTTTAGTCCGGCTCTGTTACGACGGATTGCTTTAGCAATTTTGATAATAGCTTCATCTTGACCAATAACCTTACCTTCTAGTTCTGTAGCCATCTGCATCAACTTTTCGCTTTCATTTTTAGCGATCCTTTTTACAGGTACTCCGGTCATCATGGCCATTACTTCGGCAACATCCTCTTCAGTAACGATAGGGCGTTCTATTTTAGCTGTGGTTTCCCAATCTTTTTTGATCAGTTCCATCTTTTCTTCAATCACTCTCAATGAGTCACGATATCCTGCTGCTGCTTGAAATTGTTGGTTTTTAACAGCTTCATCCTTGAGTTTCTTAAGACTTTCCGCCTCTTTTTCAACTTCAATCAACTCCATAGGAACGTTGATATTTTGGATATGTACTCTGGAACCGGCCTCATCCATGGCATCAATTGCTTTGTCAGGCAAGCAGCGATCCGTTATATATCTAGATGAAAGTGCCACACAAGCCTGAATGGCCTCATCAGAGTACTTCACGATATGATGGTCCTCATATTTGTCTTTGATATTGTTGAGGATTATCACAGTTTCTTCAGGAGTGGTTGGCTCCATCATGATTTTTTGGAATCTCCTTTCTAAAGCACCATCTTTTTCGATATATTGACGGTATTCATCTAAAGTGGTAGCACCAATACATTGGAGTTCTCCACGAGCTAAGGCAGGCTTAAACATGTTAGAAGCATCAAGGCTTCCTTGTGCACCACCGGCACCCACTAAAGTGTGAAGCTCATCAATGAAAAGGATCACATTTGGATTTTTTTCCAACTCGGTCAGGATACTTTTTACCCGTTCCTCAAATTGACCTCTATATTTTGTACCGGCCACCAAAGATGCCATATCTAAGCTAACCACCCTTTTATTCATCAAGGTTCTGGATACTTTTCCTTCATGAATTTTGATGGCGAGACCCTCTGCGATAGCAGATTTACCCACACCCGGTTCCCCGATCAATACAGGATTATTCTTTTTACGACGGCACAAGATCTGAGCGATCCGTTCCAACTCTTTCTCGCGACCCACGATTGGATCTAGTTTACCCTCAGCGGCATAGCGAGTTAAGTCTTTGCCGAAGCTATCCAGCATTGGGGTAGTTCCGGAGCCTTTAGGGGCATTTTTCTTGTATTTAGATTCAGATCTGCGGTCGTCATCCTCTTCATCGTCATCGCCGCTTGAAAAATAACCGGAAGATTCAATATCGGTATTCTCTTTTTTCAATTCAGCAACGATAGCGTCGTAGGTAAGTCCGGTTTTCCGGAACAAAACCTTGATCACATTATTGTTTTCCCCACGACCATCTTTGATGACAGCGAGGATGAAATGGATCATATCGGTAGTCGCATTTCTGCAGTCACGGGCAATGATATACGCTAGGCGGATCATGTTTTCAGTCTGTACATTGTATTTGATATCCTCCAAAGCGACCTCAACATGGTTTTCATTATTTTCAAGCATCTCCTCCAGTTTTGTTTTCAGAGGAAGCATGTCGATCTTGAAAAAATCGAAGATCTGCATGGTGGTGCTATAGTTTGGATATTTGAAAATGGCTAATGTAACATGTTCAATTCCAACTGATTGATATTTGTAATGAATCGCAATTTTTTTAGCTTCATCCAAAGCATATTGCATTTCATCTGATAGTTTAAAATCCATAAATATTTTCTTTTATTGGTTATATTAACTCGCAAAAATAAATAAAATTGTGGATAATTGCAAATTGTTTTTTTTGGGCGTGCCGGCTCGCAAGCTCGCCGTCGCTCTCCGGCCCGTACTCCTCGCTGCTCCACCAAGCAGTCCATCCGGCATATAGGAGCTCACAAGTTCGCTCTATCTGCCGGTGGTCTGCTATGTGTCCCAGCTGTGGGGTACCTGGCCTACGAGCTCACGCGAAACCGTAGGTTTTGTGCGCATTAGGCCGAAAGCGAGAAAGCCCGCAAAGGTAAAAGCCGTAGGGATGCAGGGAGTAAAAGAGCGAACTTGTGAGCTCCTTTTACGACCATGCAGTCACTCGGCTTTTACCTGCGGACTTGAAGCGAGAGGCCGACCCTTTGGCAAGCGACGGATTTCGTTTTCGATGGGGTGGGAGTTGGGTTGAGCGCAGACAAAGGGGAATGCCCTGATTAATAAGCTAATAAGCTAATGAGATAATAAGCTAATAAGCTAATTGGGGGAAAGGTGCAAGGGGAAAGGGGAATGTAAGTAAGAAGTAAAAAAACTGAAACTTTATACCTGAAACCCAATACCCATTTCACCCTTCGCCTAATTAGCACATTAGCACATTAGCACATTAGCACATTAACACATTAGCACATTAGCACATTAGCACATTAGCATATTAGCATATTAGCACATTAGCACATTAGCACATTAGCTCTCTTCCTGGTAAAAAATCTTGTAATACTTCCGGCCATCCTCGTCAATGCCGGACTCCATCAGGTTGCGGTTGCCATGCACGTAAATGTGGAAGTTCTTGTCGAGCTTGATCACACTTTTGAAGTTTTTCTGCTCTTTCTTGACCGCCTTTTCATTAATATTGAACTGATCCGCTACCTCAATCTCTTTCTCCTTGATAACCTCCTCCTTGAATTGGTGAAAACTCTCGATAATCTCCGGTTGTGCAAGTACCTCTTCGGCAAAATCTTCTAATACAAACTCCTCTTTCTCTTTGAAATAATCTACAGATCGCTGCATCAGATCCACCTGATCCCCCTTCGTTACCTCAAATTGCTTAGGAAGCTCCTCTTTTACAAACTGATTGTAAATCGACATCACATTCTGGGTGTAGAAGTACTCATCCTCCCGCTGTTTGACGTGCAAAAACTGATTCATCCAGTACAAAGCTTCCGAATTTTTATTGGTATGGTCAACGATCGACATCATAAACCCCTTTTCCCTTTCGGTGTTGAAAATGATACACCCTTTGTCCAGACGATTGATGTTGATCCCTTGCTCCGCCTCGAAAACGAACTGTCCATTCTCGGTATGCACCTTCAAAAACACATCTTTGTTCTCAGACTTAAACAGTCCAATCGCATCGGTTAACTCTCCTTCCACTACACAATCCTTGAAAAAAACCACATACAACTCCCCACTCTTGATCTTGGGATGAATGCTTTGGTCATACAATGCCTTGGAAAGCAAAATCGACTTCTCAAATAAGGTCTCGGGCTGGTCAAAAATATTGCAGATATATTGGTAAACTTCATTGAATTTGAGATCGGTATCATGCGCAAATCTGAAGTATTCGGAAGATTTAAAAGGGGTGAGAAAGTAGGTGGTGAGAAGATTATTGATCGACTCATTGGTTTCAATCAGCTGTTTGGAGAAGTTGATTCCCTCTTCATTGTTTTTATTTCCCACATGATGAGCGGCAATTTTAGTGATGATAGCGTTATCGAAGTGATTCATGATGACAGATTTAACGTTTTTTTAAATTTTATATATTATTAAGTGCAAATATATAAAAAAAAGCGCTTTTTTTTCCCTATTTTTGCATATTCAAATTTAAAACATAATCAATGAGCGACGACAAAAAGATCATTTTTTCGATGGTGAATGTCAGTAAGACATTCCCACCCCAAAAACAAGTACTAAAAAACATATATTTATCATTTTATTATGGCGCCAAAATCGGTGTTTTGGGTCTTAATGGATCAGGAAAATCTTCCCTTTTAAAAATTATTGCAGGTCTTGATAAATCATTTCAAGGGGAAGTGGTGTTTTCACCCGGTTATTCTGTAGGTTATCTTCCTCAGGAACCTGAAATGGATGACACTTTAACCGTTAAAGAAGTAGTGATGCAAGGTGTTCAGGAAGTGGTGGATATCCTAGCTGAATATGAAGCAGTTAATATGCGTTTTATGGAAGAACTGACTGATGATGAGATGAATAAACTCATTGAACGTCAGGGAGAATTAACTGAATTGATAGAACATCACGATGCCTGGGAATTGGATAACAAACTGGAACGTGCCATGGACGCTTTGAGATGTCCCGAACCTGATGCCCTTGTTGCTAACCTTTCCGGAGGGGAACGCAGAAGAATTGCTTTGTGCCGATTACTACTCTCTGAACCCGATATTTTATTGCTCGATGAGCCTACCAACCACCTGGATGCTGAGTCTGTTCAATGGTTAGAGATGCACCTTCAACAATATAAAGGGACTGTTATTGCCGTTACTCACGACCGTTATTTCTTAGATAATGTAGCCGGATGGATCCTTGAACTTGATAGAGGCGAAGGAATTCCATGGCAAGGAAACTATTCTTCCTGGTTGGAACAAAAAACACAACGTTTAGCCATGGAAGAGAAACAGGAATCTAAACGGATGAAGACTTTAGAGCGTGAGCTCGACTGGGTTAGAATGAGCCCAAAAGCTCGTCAGGCTAAGGGAAAGGCCCGTTTAAATGCGTATGATAAATTGTTGAATGAAGATGTGAAAGAGAAAGAAGAAAAACTACAGATCTTCATCCCAAATGGTCCCAGACTTGGTACCCATGTTATCGATGTGGTTAATGTAACCAAAGCCTACGGCGATAAATTGTTATTTGAGAATCTGAATTTCTCTTTACCACCTAACGGAATTGTTGGGATCATCGGACCAAACGGTGCCGGTAAAACCACCCTTTTCCGCCTCATCATGGGTCTTGAAAAACCGGATTCCGGTGAGTTCAATGTGGGTGAAACCGTGAAAGTGGGTTACGTAGATCAACAACATGCTCAAATCGATCCTGAAAAGAATGTTTGGGAAGTGGTCTCTGAAGGGAATGAACAAATGATGCTGGGTGGTAGACTTACCAATTCCAGAGCATACGTTTCCCGTTTCAACTTCAGCGGACAGGATCAAGGGAAAAAAGCGGGTGTCCTTTCCGGTGGAGAAAGAAACAGATTACATCTTGCCCTTACCCTTAAATCTGAAGCCAACGTGTTACTCCTCGATGAACCTACCAATGATATCGATGTGAACACCCTTCGTGCGTTAGAGGAAGGTCTGGACAATTTTGCAGGCTGTGCTGTCGTTATATCTCACGACCGTTGGTTCTTAGACAGAATTTGTACCCATATATTAGCTTTTGAAGGGGATTCACAAGTTTATTTCTTCGAAGGAAACTTTACGGAATATGAAGAAAATAAAAAGAAAAGACTAGGGAACGAAGCTCCTCAAAGAATCAGATATAAAAAATTGGTTAAATAAAACCCTCTATGAAAAAACTACTGGGAATCCTTTTATTGTCCTTGTTCACGATCACAAATGGGACAACTTTTGCTCAAAATGATTTCGAAATTGCCAAAAATGTGGATATCTTTGTCTCCATTTTGAAGGAGTTGAACCTGAAATATGCGGATGAGATCACCCCAGGCGATCTGGTTAAGAACGCTATTGACGGAATGTTGAATTCTCTAGATCCTTATAGCGTTTATTATCCTGAATCTCAAATCGAAGATTACCGGATGATGACCCAGGGTCAGTATGGCGGAATCGGCGCCTTGATTCAACAACAAGGCGAATATGTAGTGATCTCAGAGCCCTATTTTGACACCCCTTCCCAAAAAGCGGGGTTAAGAGCCGGCGATAGAATCCTCAAGATTAATGGACAATCCACCGTTGGTAAAAGCTCCGACGATGTAAGTACCATCCTAAAAGGGCAACCAGGAACAACCTTGACTTTGGATATTGAAAGACCTTTGACCAAAGAGAAACTGTCATTTACCATCAAAAGAGAAGAGATTAAGTTTCCTACTGTTCCCTATTACGGTATGCTAACGGAGTCGATCGGTTACATCAAACTAGATCAATTTACCGATAAAGCTTCCTCAGAGGTGAAAGCGGCCTTTATGAAACTGAAAGAACAAGGGATGAAATATCTTGTTTTTGACTTGAGAAATAATGGAGGTGGATTGCTTCAGGAAGCGGTGAACATCATGAATATCTTTGTGGATCAAAACATCCTGATCGCTGAAACAAAAGGAAAAATTCCGGAACAAAACAATAAGTATTTAACCAGAAGTTCAGCCATTGATAAAGAAATCCCAGTTGTTGTTCTGGTTAACGAATTCAGTGCTTCAGCATCTGAGATTGTTTCCGGTTCATTTCAGGATTTAGACCGGGCAGTGATCGTTGGAAAAAAGACATTTGGTAAAGGGTTGGTTCAAAATGTGGTACCTCTAAGCTACAATACCTCACTCAAAGTTACCGTTTCAAAATACTACATCCCCAGTGGCAGATGTGTTCAAAATATTGATTATTTCAATAAAGATACCAACGGAGTCGCTCCTCATATCCCTGATTCCCTAGCGGTTGCATACAAAACAAAAAATGGAAGAACCGTTTACGATAAAGGAGGTGTAGAACCCGATGTTGTTACTGATGAGGTGGAAGCCAGTACCATTTTAGTCACTTTGGTGCAAAATAATCTGGTTTTCGACTTTGCTAATCAATACTTTGTAAACCATCCAACCATAGCGGAAGCAGATCAGTTTGTCGTTGATGATCAACTGTATAGTCAATTTTTAGCTTTTGTAAAAGGAAAAGATTTTAAATACAAAACTGAAACTGAAGATCTTCTGGAAGAGTTAATTACGGTTTCCAAACAGGAAAAATATTATGAGGAAGTGAACCCTCTGATTGAGCAATTAAAATCAAAAATTGTTCAGGAAAAAGAGAAAGACTTGTTGAAATTCAAAGAGGAGATCTCCCAATATCTGGCAAATGAGATTGTGGCTCGTTACTATTTCCAAAAAGGACGAATCATCAATCAGCTCTCGTATGATCCGGATATTAAAATGGCAAAACAAATACTAATGGATTCTGTAAGATACAAATCGATCTTATCCGATAAAAAATAAAACTGTGACACGAACCAAATTCCACGATCTCCTCTATATAGGGAGTCTATTGACTATCGCATTCTCATTGCCGCTGTCAATGTTCGCTATGACGATTGGAATTTGTGTTTTACTAGGCAATTCCATTTTAGAATGGAACTGGAAAGAGAAGTGGAACCGACTCAAAGAGCATAAATTAACTTTTTATCTCATCTCTTTCCCATTACTGTTTTTTATTGGTTTTATCCAAACCGACAACTTTGGATTAGCCTGGGACAGTTATCTGATGAAACTACCTCTTTTAATCATCCCTCTAGTGATTACCACTACTAAACCATTAGAAAGAAGAGAGATCAATTGGGTGCTGTTGTCCTTTATTGCTTCATTAATCATTGCTACATTTTACTCTTTTTATTACCTTAATACGCATGTAATCAATGATATCCGCGAAATATCCATTTTCATATCCCATATTCGGTTTAGCTTGAATATCGTTTTGGGGATTGTCATTTTAGCCTTTTTAATCTGGAATAAAGAGTGGAGACCCAAACGTATGGTCCCAATTTATGGTGTTTTATTATTCTGGCTGCTTTTATACCTGTTTATTTCACAAACGCTTACCGGAATCGTGATCCTTTTTATATTGGTTTTTGTGTTAATGATATACATTCTGATTAAATCTAAAAAAAGACACGAATACCGCATCATTGCAATCCTATTTTTAACTTTTATATTAGGCTTGATGGGGTATGTCTCCTACATCACTTACGGATATTTCCACAATCAGGATCAAAATGTTCCCCTTGCTCAGCTTACCAAAGCAGGAAATCCGTACCTGCATGGAACAGAATCCCTCGTGGAGAACGGGCACGTAATTGGAGACAATTTGTGCATGCCGGAGTTGCAACTAGAGTGGCCCAAAAGAAGTAAAGTGCCATTTGCAGAGGTGGAACCCGGATTGATACGTTATTTGAACTCTCTAGGACTCAAAAAAGATGCAGAAGGGGTTCAAGCTCTTTCCCACGATGATATTAAAAATATCGAAAATGGCTATGCCAACGTAGATTATACCAAAGGGATCGGATTAAAACGGTCGTTATATCCTACATTTTTCAGTTTAAGCTTGTACAAGAAATATGGAAAAATACATCAATCTTCCTTGTTGGAGCGGATTGAATTATGGAAAACAACTACTGTGCTTATCAAACAACATTGGTTGTTTGGAGTAGGAGTAGGGGATCATAAGCAAGAACTAGACCAGCAGCTAATCAAACAGAAATCGGAGATCACTAAAAAAGAGAAAGGGTGTCATAATCAATATCTAACCATATGGTTGTCAGGTGGAATTGTGTTATTACTCCTATTCTTAACGATGCTCTTGGCTCCGTTGTTTTTTAAAACACGATATCGTCTTTTATACATGATGTTTTTCATCATAATAACAGTATCGATGTTCACGGAAGATACGATCAACACCCATGCCGGAGTAACCTTCTTTGCATTTTTTAATTCCCTATTTTTGCTTGGGGTTGGACGGTTACCGGCTCCATCAGATTCAGAACAACAAAATAAGTAATTATTATACCATGAAAAATATAGAAATTGCTACACAAATCAAAGTTTACGCCGATAGAACGGAACTACCTGAAGATATTTTCAACCTATTAGAGGAAGCCGAAAAAGCGGCAAAAAATGCGTATGCAAAGTATTCCCATTTCAAAGTAGGGGCAGCAGTCTTGTTGAATAATGGGATGATCATCTCAGGAAACAATCAGGAGAATGCCGTGTATCCAACCGGATTGTGTGCTGAGCGAACCACTGTTTTCTATGCTTCCGCACAATATCCTGAAGTTCCGATCACCAAGATAGCCATTACAGCCATTCATGCTTCGAATCCCTTAACGATCCCGGTTCCACCTTGTGGCAGCTGTCGACAAGTTCTACTGGAATACGAAGAGAAGTTCAACCAACCGATCGAAGTGATCATGGCGGGAGAGAGCGGCGAAGTCTACGTAGTAGCCTCCGTTTCCGAATTGTTGCCCTGCACTTTCCACGGGGGATTTTTGAAATAGAGACCGCCGACTGCTGACTGACGACAATTTATCGGTTAAACAGAATCCCAACCTGCGCAGTTGGATTATAAAAAAGCTCTTTATCTTGAGTTCGTGATGTCAGGCAGATCGTTTGGAAGGTAAGTGATATTTTTGAAGTGAGGGCAAAGTCCACACTTAAAATGGGTGAAAATGTGATGACGCTATAATCAAAAAGGTAGGCACGATCGAGTGTCTGACCGGTTTGTTGTTCGATATGGAGGTTATCGATGCCTCCCATGCCGGCGAAGAGGGATGCTGTGAAGCGCCATCTTCCCGATTTAAAGGATCCACCTGCGAAAAGTCCCCCATAACCCAGTTTCATGTAAGAGTTTTCGGAACCGGATGAGGTGTAAAATGTCGTTTGACTACCACCGTAGATCCCGCAGGTAAAGTAGTCCCAAAAGTAGAATCTTAGAATTCCACCGATAGCGTTGCTATTCCCTTTGATTTCCTGAAATTCGTTTTCTGCAAACGTAAATCCCGGCTGATAAAACAGCATCCCGCCGCTATAATGATCTTTCTTTGTTTCCTGCCCTTTCAGCACTTGAATTGACAGGAGCAATATGAGTATAAATGGTATCTTTTTCATGGTATAAAACTTCCTTTTTGATGATTGAGTGGTATTTGACGCAAATATAAAGATTTTTTTTAAATCTTTTGGATAATCCACATTGGTGGCACTCAACTAGAGGGGTAGTTGGTCTATAGTTTATGAAAAAGAGCACATGAACAATTGAGCAATCCTGTTTCAATCATTACGATCATCGCGCCAGATTAATTTCTCATTGGTTCTGGTATCGAAAAAGTCGGTGCAAATACCATCACCGTTACCGGACATTCCACCATCTGGATGACAAATAAGATTACAGTGCTGGTCATATAATTCGCTATAGAAATCGCAACATCTTGCGGGAATGTAATATACTGTCTCACCGTTATATTCATACTGCCATATAGTAGCCGGTGGGTTCCAAACATCTTCAGATTTGATTGCTCTGATTTTATTTTTGATACCTAAAGGAGTGTCTGAAGGCACATCCAATTTTTCGCAGGAGCTTAATAGTATTGTTCCAATAATGGCAAACAATAAAATAATGGGGGTGATTTTTTTCATTTTATTACTTATTTATTTATGTTGATTCCAAATATTTTTTTATTTCAATTTGCAAATATAACAAAAGGTTTTGAATACGGATTATAAAAACAGATAACTAATAAAAATATTCGAAATGGGATCCTAAATTTAACAATTTTACTAATTGTTCCGATCCATTTTAACAAAAATACTTGATTTCTAAAATGGTATTCATTTGATATACAGATTTATAGAAAAATATTTCTTTAAATAAAAAATTACAACAATTTCCAATTAATTTTAACAGAAAATGTTCTGATTTAACCTTACCCCCAGCCCCGCAGGGGCATCTCTCAAAGAAAACCGTATGCATGCTTGCGCAGCTTACGGTATAGAAAAAACAATCATACGACCCAGCCCCGCAGGGGCATCTCACAAAGAAAACCGTATGCAAGCTTGCGCAGCTTACGGCATAGCAATAACAACCATACAACCCAGCCCCGCAGGGGCGAAACAAAATAAAACAAATTATGAGCTACATCCAATCTTATTATCACATTGTTATTAGAACCAAAAACAGCACTAAATCCCTTCATCAAGATCAATCAAATCGACTTTATGCCTACATCAGAGCAATCGTTCAGAGCAAAAAGTGCGAATTGCATTGTATTAATGGAGTTGATGATCATATTCATCTACTAATCAATCTTCACCAGGATATTCAATTATCATACTTAGTAAGAGATATTAAATCTGAGAGTAATAAATTCATCAAAAACACTCTGTTAAACCGACAATTTACTAGTTGGAGTGAAGGGTACTGTGCGATTAGTTGTTCGTTAAGTGACCGGGATATTGTTAAAAAATATATTCTCAATCAACAAGAACATCATCAAAAAGTGCCGTTTAAAATCGAGTTGGAAGAATTGATAAGATCAATGGGGTTGGCATTTGATCAACTGGATTGGGAGAGATAGTTTCACCCCTGCGGGGTTCATAGGATTGTCAGCCATTCATATCCGTAAGCTGCGCAAGCTTGCATACGGTTATCTAAGAGACTCACCCCTGCGGGGTTCATAGGAATATCAGCCATTCATATCCGTGTGCGAAGCAACCCTATGGTATAGATGATGTTCATGCATAGAATTGTTGTTTTGAGCTGTATTGGGATTAGATTTTTAAAATAAATCTCAATCAAATCCGTTACATAAAAAGTAACACTCTCAGATAAATTAATTTTATTGCACATGAATAAATTTATTAAATCGCTAATCTATATGTTTTTGATTCCCATTTCTTTATTGGGCCAAACCAATGAAGGATATCCCGAATTGAAAAAGTATAGCAACTTCGGATTTACTTTTGGGGGAGCATTGTTTGCTAATCCAAAGATCGTTCCAATTACGGGTCAATATACTTTAAAACCAATACCAATTCCTAGTTATTCGTTTGGAATCTCAATTAACATTCCTATCAAATTTCCTTGGTCAATTGAAACCGGAATTTTTATGCTTCATGAACCATCCATATTTGCCAAATTAAATTTGCCCAACGAAGAATTAGTTGGTTTAGGTTCATCAGATTTTGAATATGAAGCTAAACAATACATCATGTATACTGTTTCTTTGCCACTTTTACTTAAATATCATATTAAAACAACAGATAAATCTTTTTTTAATTTTCAGATGGGATTGAAAGTAATGTATTTAATATCAAATTTCGCAGAAGAAGAAGTAATAGTTTTCGACACGGACACTTCAGGATATACTCTTTTAAGTATTTATACTGAATCTCCTGAAGAAAATTTTATAGGAAGTTTTTTCTATGGAATTGGGTATTCTTATGCTCTTAAAAATTGTTTAATTACAACTTCTTTAAACCATATTGTAAATTTCCAAAACACCAATAACGGATACTACGGCATAACTAATTTAGTAAATTCCTCTGATTCTTATGGAAAATATAATTTGTCTGGAAATTATTTTAGCTTAAATTTAAATTTTCAATTCTTAAGTAAAAAGTACAGGAAAGAACAAAAGCTTCAACGTAAAAAAACAGAAATTCAAATATAGAGAAAAGGACAGTTTGGGATCTTAAAATTTAAATCCTAATGTAAAAGCGTAAAAATCATGGAATCCCCAATCTGTTTTATCTTTATTCTTATATA
>Ga0209099_1002777_pt1 | contig 14952 bp, 8 predicted proteins | sample AD_JPNHW2_MetaG_FD_184430 | JGI IMG/M metagenome (GOLD analysis project Ga0209099, IMG submission 184430) | Active sludge microbial communities of municipal wastewater-treating anaerobic digesters from Japan - AD_JPNHW2_MetaG (SPAdes) (version 2) | ecosystem: Engineered > Bioreactor > Anaerobic >... | reverse complement strand
ATAAGAACTTCTCCCAAAAAACATAGTAAAGCCAGGATTACAAAGTAACGCCAAAGTTGAATGCCATTCAGGCTATCCGCAATTTGCTTTGTCAAATCTTTAGAACTTCCATCAACAATTTCAAATGGATGAAGGTCATTATCAGAAAATTCCTCCAATTGATTTTTAGAATAATAAGTAAGATTTGACTCTCCTCTGTCAAGATTAAAAGCAATAGTGGAGACAGCGATATCCCCCTTGAAAACATCAAAGAATCCGGGAGTAGTTATTTGAGAATGAAAATATAAAGCGGTCTGATTTCCCATATTTTTTTGTTCAGGAATCAATTCATCCCCGGTTTTTTTGTTTTTGAGAATAAAAAGTTCTTCGGCACCGGAACTCTTATCGGCGATCATTTGCCAATCATCTTTTCCAATAATATTATACAAATGAGTTTGCATCTGACCCAGAATTCCAATATTATGCAGAGGAACAAAAAAGAGAGCATGCTTGTGGGCTTCCCCAAAATCATCATTCAATGCTACTGTTGAAAGAAAAATATTTCCTTTTTCAAGGGGGTAACAGGACAATAATGGTGCATTATTTTCCAGTATCATAATTCGCTCAACGGGATTTCTATGATTCTGAGATAATTCAAAATATTTGGTAATAAGCGGCATATTGACATTAACCGGTTCTTCACTAAAACTACCTTTATAATAAATACTTTCGGTATTAATTTTTCCAAGTTTGAGAGGAGTTTCAATTAAGCTTTTAAAATAGGCACACCCAAGATTATTCAAAAAAAGTTGCCACGATTGTTGATCCATCGTTTCGTTTGGAAAAACCAGTAAATTACCTCCACTGACAACAAATTTATTGAGTTCATCGGCGAGTCCGCTTGAAATAGTCTTAAGTTGATCAAGGATAATCAGTCTGGAGTTGCTAAAAGATGAATAGTTTACCTGATTGGCATTCATCACAGAATATTTAAACAACGAATCTTTCCCATATATTGCATTCAAGTAACGGTTATCATTATTGTCAACAATAGCAATAACAGGAACGGATTCCATCACTTCAAAAACAAAGTAAAGACGGTCATCAAAAGTGATCGGAGAATCTTCAATTTGAAGATAACATTGTTGAATTCCCGCAGAAGAAATGGTAAAATTGAGTTGATAATCAGTGTAACTTTCTGCCTTAATATCTAATGCCGCAATTGATCTTTGACGATCATTTATAAAGAGTTTAATAGGCAGTTTTTCAATATTGGTAGTCCCATAATTATGCACTCTCACCGTCAGCGCAACTTGTTGACCAATTTTAAATATGGGCGAATTAAACCAACAGCTGTCAATTGCAATATTATTTGTCTGCCGAACAGGAATTGGGATCAAAAAAGAACGACTGTTATCTGTTTTGGAAAGTGCTGAGAAATCAACATTATTTTTTTGAAAGTCGGATATATAATATCGATAGCGATTTTTTTTGAGAGAATAGGAAGCCGTATTATTTTCAAAGGCAACTATCTCTTTCAAAGATATACTATTCGGAGATATTTGAATTTCATCCAGTAATGACAAGATCTCATCTTTATTTAAAATGTGAGACTCTGCAGGTTTAAAATCTTGGGTTACTAAAATATAATCATCGGAATATGAAAACGCATTTACCACATTTTTAGCTGCATTTACGGCTTCAAATAAAAGAGAGCCATCTTCGGCATTTGCATCCATTGAAAATGAGTTATCAAGAAAAACAGAAACAAGATTGGCACTTTTATCATTTTTTGATTCATTAGGAATAAAAGGCTGGGCAAAAGCAAAAACAAGAGAAGCAATTCCTAATATTCTCAATAATAAAACCACTAAATGCTGGAGTTGAGATTCTTTTTTTGTTTTCTGCAATATATCCTGCAACAATTTAACATTCGAAAAATAGGTTGTTTTGTATCTTCGAAAATTAAAAAGATGAATAAATAGAGGGATCAGTATTGCAAATAATCCAAAAAGAAAGAGTGGATTTGAAAAACTCATTTTATATTTATTTGGTTATGAAATATGGAGTAGTAACCCTTTCAAATAACTTCCTTCGGGATGAAAGATACTGACAGGATGGTCAAGAGCATGATGTAAATGTTTAACAATTCTGACATTTTTATTTTCCATTGCAGCGGAAGAGAAAATAATAGTCTGGAAATCCTCTTGAGAAATAGCCTGAGAGCATGAAAAGGTAAAAATGAAACCGCCTGACTTAATTTTTTCCATCGCTTTCCTGTTTAAATTGCGGTATCCCTTTACACCCTGTTCTTTCACCTTGTGATGCTTGGCAAAGGCAGGGGGATCAACAACAATCAAATCATAAAAATCGGAGGGCATTGTATCAAGAAAATCAAAAACATTTTCAGCAAAAGATTGATGAAGGGTAGTATTCATGTTCAATAACGCAATATTGCGATCGGCATACTCGATGGCTTTTTTGGAAATATCCACTGAGTGGACAAGATCTGCATTCCCTGCAAGGGCATAAGCAGAGAAACCTCCGGTATAGGAAAAGAGGTTCAGTACTTTTTTTCCCGAAGAAAAAGTTTTTACTAATTGTCGGTTATCTCGCTGATCAATAAAAAATCCCGTTTTCTGTCCTTTTATAATATCTATATAGAAAGGGATGCCATTTTCCTTCACTAATACCTCTCCAATATTGCCATACAAAAGATTATCAACAGCCGCATTTTCTTTTATTTCGCCCAATGTTGAAGCACTTTTATTATAAATTGACTTAATCTGATTCGGAAAAAGCTCAAGAAAAATTTTCATAAAAGTATCCAGCAATAAATACATTCCATAGGAATGAAACTGAATAACCACGTTTCCGTCAAACCAATCAACAATAAGGCCGGGGAACCCATCCCCTTCCCCATTTATTAGTCGGAACATATTAGTATCGGAATTATGGAAAAGATTTAACGATTTTCTATATTTAACGGCCTTAATAACCTTATTTTTCCAAAATTCATAGGAGGGTTCAATTCTTTCAAAACTGAATATACGGACACAGATAGAGCTATCATTATAATGACCTGTTGCCAGATAGTTACCAAAAAAATCATAGACTTCCACTATTTCTCCATCAAAAAGAGCTTCATCCTGCCGAGATACTGCTCCTGAAAATACCCAAGGGTGAAAACGCAGCAATGACTTTTCTTTTCCTTTTTGTAAAGTTAATCTTTTCATATTCTACAAATAACGGGTAAAAGTAGCAACCAACGACCATTAAAGATTATTGTTGCTTACAGGCTGCCTTAATAAAGCCTAAAAATAGCGGATGAGGACGATTTGGTCTTGATTTGAATTCAGGATGAAACTGACAGGCAACAAACCATGGGTGGTTTTTCAATTCAATCATTTCAACAATTCCCTCATTCGGAGAAGTTCCACAAATAATCATCCCATTATCCGTCAAAATTTTACGATAATCATTATTCACTTCATAGCGATGGCGATGGCGTTCAAATACTTCCAAACAATTATACACTTTTTGAGCTTTGGTATCGGGCAATAACTTACAAGGATATTTTCCCAGTCTCAAAGTTCCGCCCAGCATGCTATATTCATTCTGACCGGGCAAAAAGTCTATAACAGGATAAGGTGTATTGGGGTCTATTTCCTTGCTATTCGCCCCTTTAAGATTGGCAATATTTCTTGCAAATTCAATAATGGCAACCTGCATTCCCAGACAAAGTCCCAAAAATGGAATATTATTTTCTCGGGCAAAACGGGTTGCATTTATTTTGCCTTCAATTCCGCGGGTTCCAAAACCGCCCGGAATGATAATCCCATCCATATTCTTTAGCATTGCCCCCGAATTTTTCTCCGTAATATCTTCCGAGTCAATCCAATGAATTTTTAGATCAGTCAAATAATAAATGGAGGCATGTTTCAGTGCTTCCACAACACTCAGATAAGCATCCTGTAATTCGATATATTTTCCAACAAGGGCAATATGAGTGGTTGAGTTGATTTTTTTGCTTTTGTCAACCATCTCCTGCCAATCGGACAAATCTTTTTCCTTACATTGAATTTTAAGTCTTTTCAAAACCTGTTCGGCAAACCCCTCTTCTTCCAAGGCCAAAGGAATTTCATAGAGAGAAGGCATATCAATATTTTCAATAATATTCTCCAGTTTCACATTGCAAAACAGTGACAATTTCTCTTTAATCTCCTTTCCCAATGGCCTGTCGGAACGACAAACCAGAATATCAGGTTGAATTCCGATGCTAAGCAATTCTTTCACGCTGTGCTGCGCAGGCTTGGTCTTCAGTTCATGACTCGGAGTAATAGAAGGAATAAGCGCTACATGAACATACATACAATTATTATATCCAACTTCATTTGAGAATTGCCTGATTGCTTCAAGAAATGGCAAACTTTCATAATCCCCCACTGTTCCACCTACTTCCACAATAGCAACATCAGCGGCGTTTGACTGCGCATTAAGTAATATTTTCTCCTTGATCATGTTGGTGATATGAGGTATCATTTGCACAGTATTTCCCGCATATACACCATTTCTCTCATTATCAATAACCTGATAATATACTTTTCCTGATGTTACGTTACAATGGATGTTCAGATTTTCATCTATAAATCGCTCATAATGACCGATATCCAAATCTGTTTCCCCACCATCTTCGGTAACAAAAACTTCGCCGTGCTGATAGGGATTCATCGTTCCCGGATCCATATTTAGATAAGGGTCTAATTTTTGCATGGTCACTTTTACACCCCTTGATTTCAATAACCTGCCAAGAGAAGCTGCGGTAATTCCTTTTCCTAATCCTGAAACAACTCCGCCTAAAACGAATACATATTTTGTTGCCATAAATCTATTATTTTAGAAAATGCAAAAATATGAAAAATGTAGGAAAGCTAAGTAGTAAAAGTGAATTTTATCGTAAATAAAATATATTGAATAAGCCTTAAAAAACAATACAAGAGTAAACTGTGATGAATAAATTTCTATCAGTAAGCAATTTTATTCTGCAAAAAATTACCTGTTTTAAGATCATCAAAAGCTTTCATTAATTCTTCTTTTGTATTCATCACGATAGGACCTCCCCAAACTACCGGTTCGCTTAATTGCATTGAACTCATAAACAGCACCTGAGATTTTTCATTGGTTGCCTTTATCTCAACATAAGCCCCGGATGAAAGTTTTACCGCTCTTTTTTCATTTACTAAAACACCCCCAATATAAGCATCTCCTACCAGAGTAAACAACATAACTGAGCGTTCTTTTTTTGTCTTGATGCAAACAGATGCATTTGGGTTAAGATGAATATCGTAATAATCCAACGGAAGATATTTGCTTTCATATCCCTTTCTACCTTCAAATTCACCCACAAGAAGTCTCAGTTTTCCATTTTCCAGTTCAATCTCTCCAATTTCAGATTTTTTAATACTGTGATAAGTGGGGGGAACCATTTTATCTTTTGCCGGCAGATTAAGCCATAACTGAACTCCAAGTAATTTATCTGATGCCGGAAGTTTCTCTTCATGCAAAATTCCGGAACCGGCTGTCATCCATTGTACTTCTCCGTCGCGAATGGTATCTTCATTTCCTAAGCTATCTCGATGGGTCATTTGGCCACGATAAAGATAACTAATCGTTTCAATGCCCCTATGAGGATGCATGGGAAATCCTGCCGTGTAATCATCAGGATTTTCGCTGTCAAAAGAATCAAGCATCAAAATCGGGTCGTAATCTTGCACCGTTTTATTTCCCAGAACACGGACCAGATTAACTCCTGCACCGTCTTGCGTTCTGAAACCCGCAACCTGATTTATAATTTTTCTTTCCATTAAATTATCCATTTTTTATAATTTATATTTCTCATAAAGTAAAAAGTGATAAACACACTTTATTCATAAAACTAACTCTTTTAAATTGATTTTTTTAATAACATATATAAGTCTTGTTTTGTTTTCCATCGCCAAAAATTCAAAATAAAAGCACACATATAGAGAAACATAGTCAAAAAAGTCAAAATCAAAACCATAAATTTTCCACAAAAACTCCTTGAAAAAATCAAATTAAATAATGTCCAAAGCCGAGGCGCACAAATAAAAATAAAAATGATAATAAAGATGATAAAGAGGCTTATTTAGAGGAATAGATATTTTTTATATTTTTGCAGAAATAAAAAAATATGATGGATTCACTATTTAAAAGTTTTGAAAATACTACTGTGCTGGTAGTTGGAGATGTCATGGTAGATTGCTATCTAAATGGAAAAGTAAACAGAATCTCTCCGGAAGCTCCGGTTCCAATCATGAATGTTCAAAATCGGGAATATCGTTTAGGTGGAGCTGCCAATGTAGCGCTTAATCTTAAATCTCTTGGTGCAAAGCCCGTTTTATGTTCAGTCATTGGGAAAGACAACAAAGGCACAATTTTTTATAACCTTCTACAAAAAAATGATCTTGATTCATTAGGAATTATTCATTCAACCGACAGGAAGACAACCATCAAGTATCGAGTGGTCGGTAATAAAACTCAAATGCTCAGAATAGATGACGAAGATGACAGTTATCTGAATGAAAAAGAGTCCTCTCAATTTTTAACCACACTTACCCAAATTATCGACAATCAAAAAATTGACGTTATTGTTTTCGTTGATTATGATAAAGGTCTTTTTTCAGGAAATATTATTCATCAGATTGTCGGTTTATCAAAAAAGCTGAATATCATCACTACTGTTGACCCTAAAAAAAGAAATTTCTGGAACTATGAAGGGGTAACCATGTTTAAACCCAATTTTCAGGAGTTATGTGACGGATTGCGCATCGAAAACAATAACTTTTCCTTAGAAGAAATTCATCAGGTAATAAAAGATTTTTCGATCAAGCAAAATATTGATTATGTCATGACAACCCTATCAGAAAAGGGAATTGCCATATATGACAGGAAGAAGGATTTGTTTTTTTCACAGCCTGCCTTTTTGCGAAACATCAGTGATGTATCCGGAGCAGGAGATACTGTAATGTCCATTTCCTCTCTTTGCCTGGCTGCCAATCTATCGGCAAAGCAGACTGCCCAATTGGCAAATTTGGGTGGTGGAATTGTTTGTGAATATTCCGGAGTTGTTCCCATAACCCATGAAATGTTAAGAGCCGAAATGATGAAGCAGGATGACTTTAACAATAATTAGACCTGCAAAACGTTTCATTACCTTATGATAAACTCACCTCAAATGAAACACCTAAAATATTCGGTTATTTCACTATTTCTTCTTTTATGCACTATAACTTCTTTTTCTCAGACTTCTCCTTTTGGGGTTCCGAATTTATTAAAATATGACAATCAGCGATTTCATTTTGGGTTTTCTATCGGATATAATCAATTTGATTTCACTATTAAGACAAAAGCAGATCTTTCAGGATATGATTCCTTGATGGTCATAAATACATCTCCTCTTAGCGGTTTTAATCTTGGAATTGTCACAAACCTGAGACTCGGCAAATATTTTGACTTGCGTTTTATTCCCGGACTTGCTTTTGGAGACCGCATTGTCAATTACACGATCAAATACAACAACTCAACTCGTCTTGTTACCAAGAAAAACATAGAATCTGTTTACTTAAACATCCCATTATTAGTAAAATTCAAATCATCCAGGATGCATAATGTAAGGGTATATGTTATTGCCGGTGCGCAGTACAGTCTTGACTTAATTTCCGCTGCAAAAAAAGAGGAAACGCATTCCGATGAAATCTTTCTAAAATTGTATCCCAATGATTTTCAAGGACAAGTGGGTGCAGGATTAGATTTTTACTGTACCTATTTTAAATTTACAACCGAGTTAAAAATGTCTTTCGGATTTGTTAATCTGTTAAAGTACGAAAACAATATGTACGCATCAAGTGTAACTTCTTTAAAATCAAAAATATTAGAAATATCATTCCTTTTTGAATAAATAAAATGGCAAACAACGAAGAACTTTTCAAAAAAATCATCTCTCACTCGAAGGAATATGGTTTTATTTTCCCCTCCAGTGAAATTTATGACGGATTAAGTGCAGTTTATGATTACGCTCAAAACGGCGTTGAATTAAAAAACAACATCAAAAATTACTGGTGGAAATCAATGGTTCAATTTCATGAGAACATTGTCGGTATTGACAGTGCAATCTTCATGCATCCCACTATTTGGAAAGCATCCGGACATGTTGACGCATTCAATGATCCGCTCATTGACAACAAAGACTCTAAAAAACGATACAGAGCAGATGTACTCATTGAAGATTATATTCAAAAAATTGAGGATAAAATTTCAAAAGAAGTAGAAAAAGCAAAAAAACGTTTTGAGAACTTTGATGAAGCACTTTTTCTTCAAACAAATCAAAGAGTTGTTGAATATCAGGAAAAAAAAGAGAAAATTTTAAAAAGATTTTCTGAATTAATGAATAACAATGACTTACAAGGGCTTAAGGCATTGATTGAAGAATTGGAAATAGTGTGTCCTGTATCCGGAACCAAAAACTGGACAGAAGTACGCCAGTTCAATTTAATGTTCTCAACTCAAATTGGGTCTCTTTCAGAAGGCACTGACACCATATATTTGAGACCTGAAACAGCACAGGGCATTTTTGTCAATTTTATCAATATTTACAAAACCGGAAGGATGAAAATTCCTTTTGGGATTGCTCAGATTGGAAAAGCTTTTCGAAATGAGATTGTTGCCCGACAATTCATTTTCAGAATGAGAGAATTTGAACAAATGGAGATGCAGTTTTTTGTTAAACCTGGGGAAGAACTTAATTGGTTTAACTATTGGAAAGAAGAAAGGATGAAATGGCATCTTTCATTGGGAATCCCTGCCGAGAGTTACCGTTTTCATGATCACGAAAAATTAGCCCACTATGCAAATGCTGCTTCAGACATTGAATTTAATTTTCCATTTGGATTTAAGGAACTCGAAGGCATTCATTCAAGAACCGATTACGATTTAAAACAACATGAACAATATTCCGGTAAGAAGTTACGTTATTATGATCCGGAAACTAATGATAGCTATATTCCTTATGTTATTGAGACCTCAATAGGTGTTGACAGGATGTTTCTGGCTGTACTAAGTAACGCCTACGATGAAGAGGTATTGGAAGATGGGTCAACGCGGACTGTTTTAAGATTTCCGGCTCAACTTGCTCCTAATAAAGTTGCTGTATTACCTTTGGTAAAAAAAGACGGTCTTTCTGAAAAAGCTAGGGAAATCATGGATGTATTAAAATTTGAGATGCCATGTCAATTTGATGATAAAGATGCCATTGGGCGTCGTTATCGTCGTCAAGATGCTATTGGCACTCCTTTTTGCGTGACAGTTGACAATCAAACCATCCAGGATAATAGTGTTACAATCAGAGAGAGAGATTCTATGCTACAATACCGTATTTCAATTGATAACTTGGTAGCCGAATTTAAAAATAAATTAAAATGAAAAAATTATTATTATTTGTAATCATTTTCCCTTTATTTAATTCATTGTCAGCTCAAAATCTTAAAACTTTTATCAACTACAATACTTTCTGTACAGACAAACTCGAGCCTTATGTTGAGTTAACTTTTTTAATAAATGGGAGATCCGTTAATTATGTGTTGAACGAGAATCAGAAATATCAGGCCGAAATTGAAATTAAGGTCGAATTTCAAAAAGATGATTCTGTTGTCAACAATCTTCACTACATCATTTTAAGTGATGAATATCAGGATACAATCCTGGCCAATAAGCAAAATTTTGCTGACATTCAGAATGTCAAACTACCCAATGGAAAATATTTTTTAAATTTCGAGATTAAGGATCTTCATAATCCTGAAAATCCTGTCAAATACATTGACAATCTTGAAGTATATTTTCCCGAGAACAAAGTTTCCTCATCAGGAATTCAGCTCTTAAGAGAAATTAAGCCGGCAAATGAGAATGATTTTTTTATAAAATATGGATATTCAATGCCGCCATTATATGATGATTATATTCCTGAAAGAATGGAAATTTTGCCTTATATGACAGAAATTTATAATACAGACAAAGTTCTCGGCGAAAACAATCAATTTTTGGTAAAAAGCCATATTGAAAATTATGGAAATCAGTATAATTATTTTACTCCTATATCCGTATTCAATGAATTTAAGAGTGCTCCCATAACAGTTTTTGTTAATCAACTAGATATAAAGTCTCTTCCCAGCGGAAACTATAATTTGGTTGTTGAGTTGATGACTTCCGATTCTACTGTACTTGCTTATAATTCCATATTTTTCCAAAGGAGCAATCCAAAAATTCAGCTTGAGATTTCAAATTTTGACAATGTTGATATCAGCAATTCTTTTGTTAGCAAAATTAAAGATCCAAAAATTTTACAAGAATATGTATCTTGTTTATATCCTATCGGGAACCGAATGGAACAGGAGTTTTTTAATACCCGGGTAAAAGTAATTCCTTTTGACAAACTGCAAAACTTCTTTTATGCTTTTTGGATGAAACGAAATCCTTCCGATCCGGAAGGGGCATGGCTTGAATATTACAACAAAGTAAAATTTGTTCAAAATACTTATGGAAGTAAAATAATCAAGGGATATCGTACTGACCGGGGAAGAGTATATTTGCAATATGGTCCTCCAACAAACATCACAGAATCACCCTATAACCCCACTACCTATCCTTATGAAATATGGCATTATTATTATGTAGAAGATCAGTCAAATGTCAAATTTATTTTCTATAATAGAGATTTAGTATCCAATGATTATGAATTACTTCATTCTGATAAAACGGGAGAAATCCATGACCCTGCTTGGCAGATGAGGCTTATGAAACAACGTCATGATGCCACTAGTGATCCTTATCAAAAGAAACCCGATGACTTTTGGGGGAACGACATGGATGACAACTGGAGAAATCCCTAAAATTACTCGTAATACTTTTATAATTTGATAAATAGATGAAAAGGATATTAGATATTGTTTTTTCTACATTGGCCATAATTTTCTTTTCCCCGCTCTTAATTCTAATATCTTTTTTGATTGTTATTGATTCAAAAGGAGGTGTTATCTATTCCCAAACAAGAGTGGGTAAAAATAATGTTGATTTTAATTTACTAAAATTCAGAACCATGAAAATCAATTCTGATAACCATGGTTTACTTACTTTAGGGAACAGAGATCCCCGAATTACCCGTGTAGGCTATTATCTCAGAAAAACAAAAATTGACGAATTTCCACAATTAATTAACATTATTAAAGGTGATATGAGTATTGTTGGACCGCGGCCTGAAGTTCGGAAATATGTTGACATGTATAATGATACACAAAAAAAGGCTTTATCTGTAAGTCCCGGACTGACTGATTATGCTTCATTGGCTTATATAAATGAAAGTGAAATACTTTCAACAACAAATGAGCCTGAAACAGTTTACATTACAAAAATAATGCCTCATAAGATTGAGCTGAATCTTCACTATATCGAAACCCAAAATCTTACTGAGGATTTTAAAATTATTTTTAAGACCATATATCTTTTATTGAAAAGGAGATAACAAATTTTGCTTTTTTCTAATTTTAGATTTTCCCGGATGGCAAAATAATATTATCTTTGTCATCAGTAAAATTACTATTTTCATACAATAAATTCTTAATTATGAGTGAGTTTACACACCTCCACGTACACACTGAATATTCAATATTAGATGGTTTAGCAAAAATACCCGAATTAATAAAGAAATCTTATGATGACGGCATGCGTGCTATGGCAATAACTGATCATGGCAATATGTTTGGAGTATTTTCATTTGTAAAAGAGGTGTCAAAATTTAACTCTAAATTACCGGCAGAAGAGGAACCTTTTAAGGCAATAATTGGCTGTGAGATGTATGTTGCCCGGAAAAGCCGATTTAGCAAAAACAGTAAAGAAGACCGAAGCGGCCACCATCTCATTCTCCTTGCAAAAAACATGAAAGGCTATACAAATCTGTCAAAACTATCCTCTTATGCATACAGTGAGGGACTATATTATACACCCCGTATTGACAAAGAGTTGCTGAAACAATATTCCGAAGGTATTATTGCCTGTTCAGCTTGCTTAGGAGGAGAATTAGCTCAGGTGATTATGCTGCACAACCATTCCACTCACCAAGGAGAAATTCAGGGGCAATTACAATTGACAGAAGCCAGTAAAATAGTCGAAGAATTTAAGTCAATATTTGGGGATGATTACTATTTAGAATTGCAAAGAAACGGGCATTCAGAACAATACCTCGTAAACGAAGCTCTTATAAAACTTTCAGCCCAACATAATGTAAAATGTATTGCAACGAATGATGTACATTTTGTAAACCAGGATGACTACGAAGCTCATAAAATGTTGATTTGTATTAACACAAGAAGGAACTTTTATTCTTCCGAAGGAGCCATGCAGGATGAAGATGCAGACAACGGATTTGCATATTCCGGACAGGAATATTTGAGAACAACTTCTGAGATGAAAGAGCTATTTGCTGATTACCCTGATGCAATTACAAACACTCAGGAATTATCTTCAAAAATTGAATCAATCAAAATCACTAGGCCTGTTGAGTTGCCACAATTTGAAGTTCCGTCAGAATATGAAGATGAAATCGCTTATTTATCTTACTTAACCTGGGAAGGTGCTAAAAAGAGATATTCTGAAATTACAGAAGAAATTAAGGAACGTATTGAATTTGAAATTAATGTTGTAAAGACAATGGGATTTCCCGGCTATTTCCTTATTGTATGGGATTTGATTAATGCAGGAAAGCAAATGGGCGTGCGCTTCGGCCCGGGGCGAGGTTCTGCTGCCGGCTCCATCCTATGTTATTGTATTGGGATTACTAATATTGATCCAATTAAATATGGGCTACTTTTCGAACGTTTCTTAAATCCTGACCGAATTTCTATGCCTGATATTGATATTGACATTGAAGATTCGGGCAGAGATAAAGTACTCCAATATGTTATTGATAAATATGGAATTGAAAAAGTTGCCCAAATTGTCACTTTTAATACTATGGCAGCCAAGTCCTCCATTCGCGATTGTGCCAGAGTTTTAAATTTAAGTTTGGATGAGTCTGACAAACTTGCCAAATTGATTCCTACGAAATTACCTTCAAAGAAAGACAAAGACAAAAACAAAAACAATGCTAATGAAGATGCAGAAAAAATAGTTGTCGATTCGGGTGACTCTGCACTTGTCACTATAGAAAAAGCAATCAAGTTAGTTCCTGAATTACAAAATGAACTTACGAAAGGAAGCGATTTGGTTAAAAAAACCATACAATTTGCTCAGAAGCTTGAAGGTACAGTCAGGAGCAATGGAGTTCATGCCTGCGGAGTTATCATCGGCAGAGACAACTTATATAATTTAATACCCCTTCATACATCAAAAACCACTAATACTCTTGTTACACAATACGAAGGGATTTTTGTGGAAGAAGCCGGTCTGCTGAAAATGGACTTCTTAGGACTTAAGACTTTAAATATCATCAGCTCAACTCTTGAAAATATCAAAAAAAGACATGGTATTGAAATTGATATTGACAATATATCGCTCAATGATTCAAAAACATATCAAATATTTAGCACAGGAGACACTACCGCAGTTTTTCAGTTTGAAAGTGAAGGAATGAGAAAATCTCTTCAAGAGCTAAAACCTGAGAATATTGAGGATATCATTGCAATGGTTTCTCTTTATCGTCCCGGGCCTATGGATAAAATACCAATCTATATCAACCGTAAGCATGGAAAAGAAAAAATAAAATATACCATTCCTATAATGAGTAAATATCTTGATGAGACATACGGGATAACGGTCTATCAGGAACAAGTCATGTTAATATCCAGACAATTAGCAAATTTTACGAGAGGACAATCGGATCATTTGAGAAAAGCAATGGGGAAAAAGAAAGAGAAGGAAATGAATGAACTGGAGGAAAGTTTTTATAAGGGGGGAATGGAAAATGGTCACAATGTTGAGTTTCTGAAAGAGATTTGGAGTGATTGGAAGAAATTCGCAGAATATGCTTTTAATAAGTCTCATGCCACCTGTTACGCTTTTGTGGCTTATCAAACTGCTTACCTTAAAGCTAATTATCCTGCAGAATTTATGGCTGCAAATCTCACCAACAATCTTGACAATCTTGAGAAAGTAACTTCATTAATTGAAGATACAAACAGAATGGGGATTAAGATTCTTAACCCTGACATTAATGAATCAGAACTTACCTTTACCGTAAACAAAAAAGGAAATATTCGTTTTGGTTTAGGAGCATTAAAAGGGGTTGGGGCATCAGCCGTTGAGTCTATTATTGAAGAGCGAGTGAAAAATGGAAACTTTGTCAATATTTTCGACTTTATTAAAAGAATAAATTTGAGAAATTGTAATAAACGTGCTCTTGAATCATTGGCATATGCGGGTGCTTTTGATGGTTTTAAAGAAATGCACAGAGCTCAGTTCTTTCACGATGATGGAGATGGACATTCCTTTTTGGAAAAAATAATCACTTATGGGAATAAAGCCCAGTCAAGTGTTAATCATGCCCAATTTACCATCTTCGATGATGCTCCGGAATTATCAAGTGTTTGCGACCCTCTTATTCCCGAATGTACCCCCTGGAATCCAATCGTACAACTGAAACATGAAAAGGAAATTGCAGGATTTTATATCTCAGGTCATCCACTTGACGATTATAAAACAATTATTGACAACTATACCAATTCAACTCTAGAAGACCTGAAAGATCCCGGTAATTATAAAAAATATATTGGGAAAAACATATGTTTTGTTGGGCTGGTTACTGAATCACAACAATCAATAACCAAAAATAATAAAGAATACGGCAAAATAACTATTGAAGACCATTTCAACTCCTTTCAATGGATGCTGTTCGGAGAATCCTATACTAAA
>Ga0209099_1002776_pt1 | contig 14956 bp, 13 predicted proteins | sample AD_JPNHW2_MetaG_FD_184430 | JGI IMG/M metagenome (GOLD analysis project Ga0209099, IMG submission 184430) | Active sludge microbial communities of municipal wastewater-treating anaerobic digesters from Japan - AD_JPNHW2_MetaG (SPAdes) (version 2) | ecosystem: Engineered > Bioreactor > Anaerobic... | reverse complement strand
CTAATATACAAATCTGCATATCTGTCTTCAGTAGCACAACTAGTATCAGTTTTATTTAAAAAAGCATGTCCTGAAATATAATACATATAAGAAGGAATGAGAGTAGAAAAATCTGCTCTATACAGATTTTCATCTGCATTATAAGTTGTCACATCACAAGTTTTATCTACAATTACAAGTTCTTTTAAATCATCAAAAGATTTACTGTGGTATCTTTGTTTAATAAAAATATCCATAGCTTCATTTAAAAGCCAGTCAATTTCTTCTGGTCTAAAGTTCCTGTTTTTTGCAGAATCAACTTTGTTAAGTTTCATCTTAAAATCAAAGTGCATATTTTCTACTGTCATATTCCTTATTTTTTATATTACAAAAGTACTAAAAAAATTTATTATTTCTGTATTTTTTCTAAAATTTGTGCTTTAATAAGCTGATTTTTTACATCTAAAAGAAAATCTATTGCTGTATCCATCTCCCCTAAGAAAGTATCAAAGAAGAAATAAGTACTGCCTTTTTTGGAAATGACGTGTTTAGTGGCAGCTTCTAAAATTAAAGCTTCCATAGTACGTCTTGATTTGTTCTGATTAAGTTTTTCATTAACAATAGCATAACCTACTTCTTTAACTGCTTCTCTCAATTTAACCTTAATATACTCAGAAGATTGGTTTTTAACACTTACATGTTTTAAAAGCAATACTAAATCAGCCTGTTCTTTAATATCCAACTTGCTTAATTTAGTCAGCACTTCTTCTTCTAATTCTATTTTTTTGGCTTTAATTTGTACATCAGCAGCTTCATCATAGATGATAAATTTTGCATCAGGCCAGTCTCCATTATCAAATTCAGCTTGTGAATTGGCAACATATTTACTTGCCAGCATAATATGATATTTAATGTTGTCAAGAGGTCTGTCAATATTAAAAATATTAGCAGATTGTTCAAGATGTATTCTGGAAACAGCACTATTCCAAAAAGAAGTAAATTCTCCTGGAATAAATTTGTCATCCAAATTATACCCTGTTTCTTCCATTAATTTTTTTGCTTCATCCTCAGTTAAGCCTGTAGCATACTTGTTAGTCTTACTATCCACTAATGCTTCAAGAACAAAGGGTCTGTCAAAGTCTTTAGAACCTGACATTCCATGCCATTTTTCCCTTTGAATTGGTTTTACGATAATAATCATAGTTTTTTTTATTTATTTAAAAGTTAAAATAAGGTGAGGAGTAAGTTCTCCTCACCATTATTATTTTAGTTACGGTCAAGGATTAATTCACCACATTTGGTTACATCCTGAATATGAATACCTAATTCTTTAGAATAATGCATTTCATATCCTTCACGAGCAGTTGCACCCATACTTCCTTGCATAGGTCCAAAAGGACTAATACCACCTGCAATATACCAGAATTTATATCCATTTTCTTTATTCACAATACGAATATTGGAATTACCTTTGGAATCTCCAGTAAAATCAAGGAAAGTAATACGTTGACTTTCAAGTGGGTAACCAGTAATTGGGTCTATTTCTCTGTTAATTTGTACATCATCATATAAAGGATTATGAATAAGTTTAAATGTTCCACCCATAGGCATTTTCCATTCAGTAAACTTATAGCCATAAGAGAAGGCATTTTTATGATAAGTGGATTTAACAGGTTGAATAGGATTAAAACTATTGTTAGTCATAACCCAACCTTCAGCTTTAGCTAAACCATTCATCATTTCATGGAAATTCAACATACCGTAATATCCTGTAAATCCAACAAGGTCGTTAATATCTTCAAGTTTCATTCTGGAATAGAATATTTCCATAAAATATTCCTGAATCAATTTAGCAGTTAAACCTGAATGTACATGGATATGTCCTGATTGAACTTTTTCCTGAATACCTGAGAAAGAATCAACAGGTCTTCCTGTACCTCCTTTAATGAAATTGTCTTTTCTATTATAGAATAAAGCTCTTTCAATTTCTCTTTGCCATTGTAAGTGAAATTCTATTTCAGCAGCAGAAATCCACTTTTTATGTTGTCCACCAGTACTGTCAACCCAAGCTACCATTAAAACTTCTTCAGCAGCATAATCAGTAACCTCATACATTTTTCTGATTTTACCTAAAGAATCAGATAATGCAAGGTCTCCTGCATGTTGGGTACTACCTGATTGGTAAGCACCTTCTTCAGCAGTTGAATACATTTTAGCCCAAGTAGTTCCAGGAATGAAGTATTTATCAGGTACATAATCTGTTTCACTGCCTCCTACAAGGCGTGCTTCATAAACAAATCCATTACCTTCTCTTACTCCATCATCCATAAGTCTACATTGATACTTGTGACCAGATGTACCAGGGTCAATTACATCAGTAGTTTTATACCAAGGTTCACTAAGCTTAATACGGAATGGAGTTCTTCCATATCCTTTATGAGTATTAGTGGAATCCACATCTTCCAAAACTACCAAAGGTTTTTCCTGTGCACCTCTCATTTTCCATTCCCAGGAATTGGAAGTAACAGTAAGAGGATTACCTAAAGTAAGACTGGCTAAAGGATTAGCCCCACCCTGATTAATATTTCTGGAAGAAAAAATCTGTGCAATAGGCCCATCCAGAACTTGGGGTCTTGCATTACCTGTACGCATCAGGTGATTTAATTCTGTCATCCCTGAATGCCAAGGCATTCTTTGCGTAATAAGTTGACTAATAGTTGTTGCCATATTGATTATTGTTTTTAAAATTTAAAAGAATCCCACAAAGATTTCCCCTTAGAAACCTGAGTAGGATTTCTTATCAATCCTTCTTTAAATTTTTGTGCTACTTTTGTTTCAATCTGTCTTTCAACTTTAGAAAAGTCAAATCCTGATTGAAGTAATTGAGCCAATATTACTCTCTTTTTAGGATCAGCAATAGTTTGCCCCAATTCATACTGAAACTTTGAAATTTTTCTACCATTCTCCAATTCTACTTCTTTTTGAGTAAGATAATTTATAAGTTCCGTTTTATTTTTTACTGTCTTTAATTCATTAACAGTAGTTTTAATTGCAGTCATATCCTGTAATTCACTTTGTTTTCTTTGTGCTGTGATAACTTCCTGCTGTTTTACTAAATTATCCTGTTCCTCTTTTACTTTAGCACTCAGGTTATGTAAATAGGTTTTAGCCCTTAATTCCTTTTTACCTGAGGTAGTAAATGCTTCAAGAATTTCACTAATATCTTCATCAGCAGTGTTATTATAATTTTTTTCATAATAACGAATAATTTCATCCTGATAAGCTTCATTAGTAATATCCCCATCCAGTTTAACAGGAGTACCACTATATAAGTTGGCAAAGTCTCTAATCTTACCTCCCTTTTTAATAAAAGTTAAAGCAAGTTTTTCATCTTCACCCATAGCACCTACAAATTCATTAAGTTCAGCTTCTATTCTTTCCTGAATAATAGCTTCCCTGTCTGCTTCCATAAGTTCTATAAGACTTTCCTGAGTAACAGGCTCTCCTTCTTTAAATTCTTTTGTTTTAATAAGACCTAGTTCTTTAAAGTTTTCATAAAGTTGCTGAGCATACTCATCAGTATTTGTATCTTCAACAGGTTCATCTTCTGAATGTACTTCAGGAATAGCTTCTGGTTCTTCAGTTTCAACAGGTTTCTGTAAAATTTCAGGTCCTACAGTGGTATCATCTACACCCATAACTAAATCAGTAGTTTCCTGATCCCATTTAAAGTCTTCCAAACCTGATACTTCTTCTTCTGTGTTTTGTTCTTTAGTTTTCATAATGCAAAATTAATAATTTATTTAGTTATATTGATTGTTAAAAACAAATTAATGCTTTATAGCTATTAAGTTGATTTATTATTTAATTTACGTGCCTCAAGTGCTAATTTCTTTTCATCAGTTTCTTTTTGATGTTCAAATTTCTCTTCATCAAGAGATTGTTTCTTTGCTTTTAAGATTATTTCAGCAGCTTCCTTCCTACCCTTTTGTGCTATTTCTACAATATCTGCAACATTATTATTATTCCTATCTTTATCTGTATCAAACCCTGCTGCTAAGATAATCTGTTTTTCATATTCTATTTGAGCTTTAGCTAATTCTATTTCACCTTTAGCTTTTATTTCCTCAAGAGTATATTGATGTTTAATAGCTTCTAATTCTTTATCACTTTGACTCTTCATTTGAGTAGTTTGTTGGTCTAATTGAGCTTTTTGCATTTGTAATGCCTGTTCAACTTTTTGTTGCCCCCTTTCACTTTTTTGCAATGCTTCTTCAGCTTCAGTAAGAGATTGTGCTTTTAATACATTAATAATTTCTCCCATACTTATTTTACCACTTTGAGCAGCTCCCATAAGTAATGGATTAATCTGTTGCATTATATTAAAAGTTTGGTTAGAATCTGTAACAAATAATCCATAAGAACTATTATCCAAAATATCATAATCCATCTTAATCATAAACTCACTTAAATCATCCAATACATAACTTAAATATTCAGGTCTGTATTTACAGTAAACAGTTTTAGCACATTCGACAAATTGTTGCAATACATCTCTTTTTATCCTGTCATGTAAACTAAAAAATGGTTGTAAAATAGTAGTACTATTAGTTATAGCCTGTTGAACATTTCTTACAGCATCTCTTTCTTCTATTTGACCTGAGAGTGTTTCAGGAATACCTATAGATTCTCCACATTGCTCTTTTATATATTCTGCCCAACTTCTATATTTATCAATATCAGTTACTAAAGAAAAGTCCATTTCTTTAACCTGTTGTGATACATTGGTAAGATTTTTATCTCCCTCTTTACTTCTTGAAGTAAATCCTATATTTAACTTATCCAATGATAATAACCATTTTGCAGTACCTAATTCTTCATCAATTAAATCCTGGTCTATCAACATTTTCTTACCTTTATCTTGAGAAATCTTTATCTCCATACGATACATTAAAACATCATATAAATACTGATAACCTTTCATTCTTTCAACCATAGATTTACCACTGTCAAAAATAGCTCCTATATAAGATAATTTACAATCATACAATTTAGATAAATCCTGGTGTTGTCCTGGAACTTCTCTCATTCTTACAAATGTATCTGCACCTAACTTATATCCCTCATATTTAGTAGGAATCCATACTTTTTCAATGCTAATATCTCCAATTTCTTCATCAATAGTATAATCACTATTTACAAGTCTTTTTTGTATTTCACCTTCTTCATCTTGATAAGTTAAAATACCTACAGATTTAACAGCTTTCCATTCTGTATGTACAACTCTTATACCTTGTGTAGGATAGTTATAATTTATATCCTCATCTACTACATTAACTTCACTAAATGTAAGTACCTGTTCATCATAACCTTCTAAAAGATGATTAAATTCTTCATTAGATAATTCATCCCCAAACATAATAGCAAGTTCATTAGGTCTCATATACCACACATAAGCAGCCCAATCTCCATCCTGTATAAAATGTGACCTTGAAGATTTACCAAAACTAAATCCCAAAGGATGTACAATTCTTAATGTAGGTTTTTCATTTTCTTCCCCTACCCAAAAAATCTCAATACCTGCTTTTGCAGCATGGCCAACTCCTCTTATAAATAAATCCTTAAAATCCTGTAAGGCCATATTGTAAGTTAATATCTGATTTCCAAGTACTTCAGCAGGGTCTTGATAATCTCTTTGCATATAAGTATTTACTTCATCAGGAGTTTTAGCTTCTATTTCCTGATTCATTTGTTCCTGTATTTGTTTATATACTTCCTGAAATGAATCAGTACTCTGATTATTTTTCTGAGCCTCTTCTACCTGTTTATTTAACTGGTCTATCTGGGGTTGAAATTGTGTAGAAATCTCCTGTTTAACTGTGGTCATAATTTCATTAGTAACCCAGTCTCGCATCATATTAAACTTCTTTTGTTCCTTTCTTGTAGTAGCCTCGGGATTTACAGCTATAATCCTATAAAAGAAAGGTCTTACAATTTCCATACCTTCCAAAACCCTAATCTTGGGAAAAATAATATTTTTATTTGTAAAATTAGCAGGCAACTTACCTGCTTCCTGACCATAAGGATAAATTATATCTATAAAATCAGATTCATTAATGTTTCCATTATATAGATTATAATTTATTTTAAGTTTGTCATATCTTGTTTTCCATTGTAAGTTATTATTAAAACCTACAGACATAGTATCAATATCCCTGATATGTTCTTTAAACCAGTTATTATCATCACTATGTTTTTCTCTTTCAGAAAGTCTTTTAAATTTCATTGTATTGGGTATTATATAATTGAGGTGAGATTAATTCAAGTATCTCAGCCGTTCTTTTATTAGTTTTAGGTGGGGTATATTCTTTTTGTATACCTTCTTCCTGTATTTGTAACATGGCCTGTATAAGTGCCATACAATTATGCACAACAATATTGTTAGCTACATAATTATATTCATTTAATACAGATATATTATAAACTATTGTATTAACTTCTTTAATATTTTGTATTTTAACAGGTGTCCAAAATCCCTCTTCGTCTATTATTTGTATATTTTTTTGGCATGTAAATTCGCATTTCTTAAACTTTAATTGGTTAGGATAACTTTGTAATAGTGTATTAATATAATTAGTAGAAACATTTAACTTTAATTGATTACCTTTTGTAACATTAGATATAGAACTATAAATATTATTATCTAATAATATTTGACGCACTTGTAATAATAGTTTTTTATATTTTGTTGCTATCTCAATATTACATCTTTTATATTTCCCAATTGCATTAAATTTTTGATGCCCATCTGCTTCCAAATACCCTATTACAAAAGGTAACAAATTTTGATTATGATACAAAGAAGTAACAAGATATTTTTCATGTGGTTTATATCCATTATTATAGGCAAATTGTGCAAGTTTTTTAGATGTTTTTCTTAATCTTAAAAAAGTACCATAATCATAAATAGTAGCTTTTTGTTTTTTATATATTCTATTATTTATAGTTTTATCTTCTTCATCAGAAGTAAATTCATCAATAATTTGACATAAATGTTCTGCAATTTCTTTTTGATTAGCCTGCAATGTAATAGTACAAGAAGAAGATTTTATATTTATATATCCATCTCCCATAATCCATCCTAATAAATATAAATAATCTTCTTTTATTAAGGTTAGTTCTAAATTCTTTCTTTTTGGCAATAAAACAAATTGATATTTATAATTTAATTGGTCAGCTCTTAAATAAGTTTTTTGCAATTTTCTTCTACAATTAAATTTTTTCTTATCTGTATATTGCACTAAAATGGGATGGTTATCAGTACAATTTAATGGCTCAGCGTTGCCAGAAATATTTAATTCTATTTGTTTGCCAGAAAAGAAATTTTGATGTAATTCAACTATTGGTTCATAATTTCCAGTACGTGTTAAGACTAAATCTCTTATTTGTAAATCTTCAATATTTTTTTCACCATAATTTGTCATAATTTTAGTTCCTTTTGCTACACATCTGTCAAAATTACCCTTTCTGTTATACCTGATTAATTCTTCAAGTAAACCTATAGAATAAATCTTTTCATAACAATATACAGGTTCTCCATTTTCATCAAAATCTATTACTGAAAGTAACCAGTCTCTTACATATTTCTCACCTGCATCTTTCATTTGTTTATTCATGTGGGAACCATAAACTCTGGCTACTGTAGAATTTTTAATATTCTTTGATATAACTTTATCAGGTTGTGCAGCAAGTCTGTTTAACTGTTTTATATTTCTAAAGAATGTTTTAACATGAGTTACTTCATTTTCATACATTACTTCAGTATTATAATATAAAGACAATAACCATGATATTCTTGTTACATCATCTGCACTATCAGGTCTTCCTACATACTCAGCTACTATAATATTTTTAGTAGTGTCGTTGGAATAAGTACCCTTAATTACATATATAGCACCTAAAGAAGGCCCCTCAGATTGATCCTGCCTGTATGGATCATATCCTATTTTATATAATTTATAAGGTGCTTCATAAATTACAGGTTCATAAACAATTAAGCAACCTGTCAAGTCTGTGACATCTTTTATATTATAATGTACAATAGGTTTAGCTTTTTCTTTAGAGATAGGTCTTATTTCAGCAGTACCATTAGTTAAATAAATATCACATGGTGTGCCATATTTTTCAAATAATTTTTCTGCTTTTACTTTATTTAACTGATTAGTAAGTTCTACTTTTGGAAATATATTAGTATTGGCTGATCCAAAACTTTCAGCAGGACAAATAGGAAACTCTGTAATATGTGCTATATAGGCATTAGCAGAACTTGAGTTATTTAAAATAGTTGCTCTTCTTTTATTTTCAAATTCTAAAGCTGCTTCCCAATCAGTATTTCCCTGTTCATCATAAAATCCTTCACAATTCCATAATGCAGAGATAAATAATCCACAATATTCATTTTCTACATCTTTATCCCAAGTATTTTTAAATGGTAAACACCCAAACTCTATCGGACTATAAAATATATCAGAGAATTGTCCATTATCTGCTGCAATTTGTCCACCAGTACCAAATATAATAATCTGACCTGTTTTATATTTACCTGCTCTTGTAGAAGGTTGGGAAGCTTTTAGGGCAGCTTTAAGATTATTCCATGTACCTGCTTCTTCAAAGAATTGTTTTAAAGGACTTCTACCTCTTGCTTTTTCAGGACTGTCTTTAAATGATAAAGTAACTATTTCAGACATATATCCTGCTTCAATAGATACACCATTAATATTCTTTTTAAAAGAAGCTCTTCTTTGTTCTGCAATATCTCTAAATTCTCTAGCTTTAGACCATGCAGTATGTTCATTTAAAAATCCTAATCCCAAACTTGTAAACTTCTGAAGTTCATCTGCATAAGCATTATCAGATACACCTATTAAACTCTGAGAGTTCCTCATAGTATTATAGGTATTTACACAAATAGCAACTTCCTTATAGGTATATCCTTTTCTTCTTGCCTTATCCAATACTATATCTAAACCTCCTTCAAGATAATCAGGATGTACTATACTTTTTAATTTTAATCTTTTATATAAAACAACCTGTTTAAGAGCATCTTTTTCAGCAGTAGAATATCTTTTTTCTTCTAATTTTTTCTTCTCACTGTTAGTTAAAAGATTATAACATTGAGAGTTCTTATTAAGAACTCCCTTATCTGCTATTTCTACCCACCAAAAAAACTCATAATCAGAGTCCCAAAAATCAGGTGCTGCATTTATTTTTACAGTAGAAGACTCTATTGAATTAGGGTCTTCCAGTCTGTTAATTCTAAAGAAATTTAGATAAAAATAATGATGATTTGTAATTCTTTCTCCATCAACCTCAAAACCATTCTTGCATCTGTTTAATTGTTCTTCCCAATAATCCAACCAATCCATAGTATTTGCAGGAGCACTACAATAATACCCATTAGTATTAAAATTAAGTGCTTCTTTTCTAAAGACTTGGGAATTTAACCAGAAACCATCACTTCTTCTTATCTTACTCATTCTTCAAATTTATTTATTTCTCTATTACCTCTAGTTTTTGTCAATGAAAAGTCTTCCTTTAAAATCTTATTTTCTATCTTCTCCAAAGAATCCATAGCATCATAAGCTTTACCTACCATACCTAGTATGTCAGAAGGTTTAAATACTGCCATACCTTTATCTGTTCTTTCTAAAATTCGCACATTTTGTAAGTCTATAATAAGATTTTCTACAGACTCTTTTAAAGATTGACATAACCTTAAAGTAAGAGAACCATTAATCTGTATGTCTTTAAGTTTTTCAATACCTAACTTTAACATATATCCATTAGGTAAAGCTTCTATTGATGTAACATTAGTCATGCCAAATAGTTCCTTAGCCAATACCTGTAATCTTTTTTCATCAGAATATCCTGCATAGGGATTAGATAATTTTAAACTTGAATACAATTCAATAAAAGTGAATTGTTTAATAGCATCTCCTTTAGATTCTGAAGTATCCTGTTCCCATATTTCTTTAAATGGAGTAATTAATAAAGTTTCTATAAGAGGTTTGCACCTGTTATTTTCTATATTAAACAAATTGCTCATACTATCTTATATTTAAAATGTAAAAATTCCTTATCTCCATTACTATAATACACAATTATAATCCTATCATCTTCTTTACGGGTTTTATTATCAATACTAAATACAGCAGATATTACAAAATCTTTTGTTAGGGTAATCTTAGGAATAATCTTACCTCCACAAGTACACCCACCATCTATCTTTATAATCTTTAAATTTGATTTTAAAAACTCTTCAGAAGGTAGATAAACAGCAGTTATCTGTTTTACTGAACTTGTAAAAGTTCCTTCAAATGTATTATTAATCCAATTATTCATTTTTATTAATTTTATGTTCTTTAAAAAACTTATTAATATCTTTTATTCTAAAACCTGCTGCTCCTGCATGACCACCACCTTTAAATTGTGCTGCTAATTTAGAACAATCTACTTTACCATTATCATTATATAGACTAAAACACCATTCACTGCCATTATACCAGAAACAAGCACATCCATCATATCCATCTTTGTGATAATCTATATCAAAGTTGATTGGGTTAAACCTTTCTTTATTTATACAAATAAATTTAACATTGTGGCTCCCCATAGGTATTTGTGTATCTTCATAATAATCCGTAATGTTAAATTTAATGTCAAATCCATTTTTATAAACTTGTTTAGCTTCTTGACACAGATATTGGTATATTGCTTTTCCTTTGTCATATATTTGATTTAATGTATTATCAAAATATTGACCTGATTCATGTAAAAAATCATTTCTACATGCTATTAAATACTTATAAGCTTCTTCATAATTAGTTATACATTGCCTTGCTCCATATTGAAATTCCAATACTTTTTGTTCTTCACTTAGTCGTTTTGCTACATCATTAGCATAATGAACTAAGCTATAACCATCAGTAGAAGTTTTATTATCCTCAAATTCTTTTAATTTATTAACTTCTTTTAAATATTGTTTAGCTTTATCATAACCATCACTACTCATTTCAAATGATTTAGTTTTATGACCAAAGCAATCATACCTACCAAGTAAGCTAACTATCTCAGGAGTATTAAAAAATTTATGTACTTCTTTTTCATTACTATCTAATTCTAAAGAATCTGATTGAGATAATATCGAACCAATATTGATATTTCTTTTTAACGTACTTCTTTCAAACCTTGTTTCTTCTTTTACTTCATCCTTATATTTAAAAACAAACCCATCTGCTTGAGTTCTATTTCTAAATTTAGATTTTACACCTTGGTAATACCTACATACTGCTGCAATATTCCCTTGAGAAATACCTGTTTCTTTTGAAGCTTCATTAGTACTACCAAAAGTATTAATTAAAATATTATCTTTATATTGCTCCACTGTTTTAGATTGCCAATATCCAAATCCTGAAGTTCTTAACCCATTTTCAATAGCATGAATATTATTTTCTTTGTAGGAAGTATATTCTAAATTAGAAACACAATTATTTTCTTTATTTCCATCAATATGGTTAACTGTTTCTCCACTACCGGTAAGAAAATATTTAGCAACTAATTTATGAACTTTTTCACTAACTCCATTAATGGTAACTCTTGAATACCCGTGACCATCTATAATGTGTTTTAATATTTTATTTGGTCTATAAGCTTTACCTCCTATATGGTTAACTTCTCTTTCTTTAGATAACACCCTTCCATAATTACTTATTGAGTATATATCATTTATATTAATCCATTTTTCTTCATATCTTTTAAAAGATGTTAAATCAATAACTGCGTTATTTATTGGATTATTCATATAAAACCAAGTAAGTTCACAAGCAGCAAAATTAATACCTCTGATACCCTTATATTTTTCTTCATAACATTGTTTATCAAATGCTATGTTTTCTGTTATTGCAGATATGTGATGGTCTATCCATATAAAGTCTTTTTCAGATGCTAATTTGTGCATTTCTATTCTTGGAAAGCTAATATCACACATTATTACCTTATCATATTCTGATAAATCAGGAATAGGATCACCATAATTATAACCTATAAATTCTATTGAATCTAAGGCAGTAAACTTTCCAACCTTAACGTGTTCTGCATGCCAATGTTTTACTATCCCTGCACTCATCCAACCATCAATGTCTTGGCTATGGTATATACAAACTATTTTCATTATTCCTTAATTTTATGATTATATTCAAATTGTAAACCTGTTTTAGTATTTATAAGTGTCCAGTCTTTATTTCCTATGAAATTATACCAGTTCTTTTTACTCATTATAGGTGGGTAACATGGTTTATCACAAGATTTATCAGCCCAAAATAAAGCAGGAGTCTTACACCCACATATTTTACATTCTCCATCAACAATACATTTTTTATCTGCACTGTTCATTCTTACTTTATACTGGTCAACAATATGATTTCTAATTAATTTATCCTGTAAATAAATATGTACAAAATGTCTGTAATATCCCTGGATAAATGCTTTTACATTTTTAAATGTAATTTGTTCTTTTTTTATCATTTTAATATTCTATTAAATTAAATACTTCATCAAGTCTTTTCTTATCTCTTAAATAAGTTTCTTCATCTATCTTACCTAAGTCAAATTTCTTTTGATTTATAAATCTGCAATAAGATATTCTTCTTTTTGACAGTTTAAACAACCCAAAATATTCCAATCTTACAGAGGCTATATTATCATCAGTTTCTATAAGCATCTGTAACATTCTAAAAGGAGTACTGCATATATCCTGCATCTGGGATAAAGTTATCCCATATTTTTTACCTTCCTGTTCATAAAATTTTTCTATGAGTGTCATATCTTTAGAGTAAAATCATACATTTGAATTGCAGTTGAAGCAGGTCTTATTACAGGAATAATAGTATAATTATCTTTTTCATCCTTAATAATATAACCTTTCTTTTTTAATGTTGCCATATAATTTCCCATACCTGCACTACTGATATTAAGCATATCACAAATTCTTTGTTTAGTATCTGCTTTAAAATTATCATAGTACATAAATGCAGCCAGTACATCTATTTCTCTACCTGTAAGTTGTACAGGCATAAACACATTTATAATCTGTAAGTGTTTTCTGAAATAATCTTCAGGAGTAACCTTTAATGTTTTTCTTAATATTACCATGACTTAACAGTTTGAGTAAAATGGATCTATAGTAACCGATTCTTTATTTATTGGATAACAATGTCTAATAACTTGTGGTCCAAGTTGGATAATCCATCCTGCAAACTCTACATGATTAGTTAAGAACATAATTAATTCTTTATATTCTACTCCCTCATGTAAAGTAAGTATTTTATTTCTTTCATCTACTGTGTACTTCATAATTATTATATTTAACAGTTAATATTATTGAACTGCAAATATACATAAAAATATTTATAATAATGGGGTTGCCTAAATAAAAATATGTATTATTTTATAAAAGCTTGGTATTCAGATAAATAAAATTCTTATAAAGAAGTATAATGATACCCTGGGAATACTCTTGAATTTTTCTTAGTTTTGTGGCGGGTTATCAGCTTTTAAACTGAATTATCATCTCGAACCTTTATTTACCTCAACCTTATGGTATAAAGACACAACTTTCAGGCAATTCTTTTTGTAACTTTGGACTGCCATTTTCAAGATAACAGGTGGTCTAAACCTTACTCTACTCATCACATCCCAGTTCTCCATGCTCCAGGTATCAAGTGGCCCACATGGGTGAAATGTTACGGGGCAAATATAGTAAAAAAAATAATACAATGATACAAAAAATAAAAAAAGTTATCAACAATGTTATAAATTTTTTTTTTATAAAAATTTTTAGGCCCTGCTTCTTTAGATAAACTACTGGAAATTTTTTTATTCTGAAAAAAATTATCTTGAAAAAATTTTGGCTGTACCTCTTTTGTAATCTAAAAAAAATTTCTTCAAAAAATTTTAAACAAATCTCTTACGTAAGCTAGTTTTTTTAAAAATTTTGGCTGCATTGCTTGCTTAAACTAATTTTTTTTTTATTTCAAAAAAAATTTGGTCATATCTAGTACGTAAACTATCCAACTAAACTACCCCCGTCAATCTTAAATGGGAAAACCCCACCCCCTAAGTTTACCAATAGGTTAATTTCTGGCTGGGCATTATATATTATATTGCCTGTACATGCTACTAAACTACCCTCGTTGGTATATAATATTAATTTAAAACCTTGTGGTGTATAGGTAACCACGTCATACCATGTTTCAACTCACATGCATCCCAACCCAGATCACTAAAGGTGACTCAACCTTTGTAGTACTAAGAGCTATAACAGGTGCAGTACCTGCTAAACCCTTCCTTAGTATGAAACAAGTGAATAACTTGAATCTGCCTCTCAATGTGCCAACTCGTATATTGTGGGATTATGCCACAATTAGTGGAGATAAAGGTGATGTCACAATTGTGGATGTTGTAGCACATCAAGTACTTGACACTTGGGACTTTGGTGAACTAAAGGTGGAAGAAATTGCTACACCTGAATCAACCTTACCCATACTCAAGTAAGGAATACTGAGAAACACTCGTTAAGAGTGTTTTTTTTTATATAATACTTTTAGAATATCTACAACTAAATTACCATCGTGAATATTAAATTTAAAATATATATATTATGACAGATATTAGTAGTTTCATTGTATACCTAATTCTTGTAATAGGTATAATAGTTGTCTTTAATCCATTTAATAAAGACCCAAAAGAGAACTCTTGAAGTATCTCTTTTACCAGTCACAACTAAATTACCCTCGTTAATACATAATAGTTAGTTTGTGTGCTATATATATTATTGTATATATATAATATAGTATACTCTACTTTAATAGTTATTAACAGTGATTGTTAGTAACTATGCTAATAAGTGGTATTTGCGAGT
>Ga0209099_1002775_pt1 | contig 14969 bp, 13 predicted proteins | sample AD_JPNHW2_MetaG_FD_184430 | JGI IMG/M metagenome (GOLD analysis project Ga0209099, IMG submission 184430) | Active sludge microbial communities of municipal wastewater-treating anaerobic digesters from Japan - AD_JPNHW2_MetaG (SPAdes) (version 2) | ecosystem: Engineered > Bioreactor > Anaerobic... | reverse complement strand
ACTGCTGCACGCGGGTTTAGATCCCTGAAATATTTCATCGCCATGATCTACCTAAGACTCGGAAAACTGGAGTTCAATTTACCCACATGAAATAGCGAGGAGCCATAAATATTACCTTGAATCCTGCATTTTTGCTAGTTAATCGAAATTTTCTTACGATTTTCGAAAAACGCTGTACTTTAAACATGAAGGCAGTATGCACCGACAGAGATTTTTTGTAATCCCTCAAAAAGAATCCCATCATCACCCCTATAGAAGATTTCCGAAGACCTCGAAGATTACGAATTATCAGAAAAGAAATGACCGAGGATTCTGATATTATTGCTATCAGACTAACAACGTTTTTATCTAGGATGAGGTAATTTTAGAATATGCGACCTCTTTTTTCAAATAAAGCAGGTAAATTTTTCATGAGTTCGTGTTTAGGAATTGTTTTTCTATGTATAATATATTCAATAATCTCTTGTTTTACCCAAGAATATTATTCTTCAATATCCACGGGCTCCTTCAGTCTAGGGTTATCATTTATTTTTTCTTTCTATGTCTTTCTCTGGATTTACCATATCCTCTCTAAATTTGATTCAAAAGAACAATTTTGTCAAACTCTTAAAGAATATATTAACGTTGAACTTCTTGGTAAAGACTCAGAAAAAAAAGTTAATAAAATTGATGAAATTGAATATGATCCAAAAAAATCGGAAGAAGCATTTAAAGTCTTATTGCAATTAAGGGATTTAGACAATAAACTTATGTGGAACAGGATAAATCTGTTATTAGTTTTCCAAGGAGTTTTAATCGCTGCCGTGGCAGCGAGTATCAACGAGTTATCGGCACAAAAATATAGTCTTTTTTTCATAGCAATTATTTTCTTCGGTTTTTTTTCATCAGTAATGTTATTTAACATTGCTCGTGGAGGGAATTGGTGGATTTCTCATTGGGAAAAGCACCTTGCAAAAATTGAACGAAATGTTTTTGGAGATATTGATATATTTAGAGAACATATCTCTGCCTGCCCTGAATTAAAAAAAATATGGAAACGGCAGGGTTATGTCTCAACACGGGATACCATCCTTGTATTTACTTCAATTATTCCACTAGTTTGGGCAATACTTTTTTGGATATTAATAATATGTAGCCCTATTGTCCACTAGTGAAAACATGAGGGCATGTTGTAATTTGATAAAGCAAATATCTTTAAAAATCGGTGAGAATTTTAAAATTAATTTTTTTTGATTAATACTCACCTATAAAAGGATTTTAACAATTTGGAAATCAGTCATACCCTTGAACCTGTTGATCTTTTCACGTTTGAGCTGCCCAGTATCCTACTCGTGGAGAGGGGTTCACCATCATCCCCATCACACCGCCCCCAAAAATGCCGCATAAATCCCGATCTGGATCAAAGTAAGCGGCACCCCGATCTTCGCAAACTCCATAAACGTCAGCGTCTCCCCCCGTGCCTCAGCCTGCTGGATAATGATCACGTTACTCGCCGCCCCAAGGATCGTGAGGTTACCCGCAATCGTGCTCCCGGCGGCAAGCGCCATGAGCTGTGCGGTTGTTCCCCCGGCCTGCATGATGAGTGGCTGGAAGAGCGCGACGAAGGGCACGTTCGAGATGAACTGGCTGATGACGACGCTCGTTCCGAGGATCGCGGGGACGGAAGTAACTCCTGCGACCCCGGCGAGCGACTGGAAAAAGCCGGTCTGCCAGACGGCGGCCATCAGAACGAACATCGCGGCAAAGAAGACGAGCGTGCACCAGTCGATCGCTTTGAGCACCACGACCCTCTGGTTCGAGAAGACAAGAATGGGGAGGGCGGCGGCAAGGCCGATCAGCGGCAGGGGGATGACGATGGCGCCGGTGACAAGCGACGCGGCGATGTTTGAGATGGCAAGGCCGATGAGGATCGCAAGCGAGCACTTGACGATCCGGGTGAGCGCCGGGTCGGGGATGGCAGCCGGCTCCGGGTCGCAGGCGGCGGGTGCGGCCGGGGAAAACTCCCTGTGGTAAGTGAGGCGTAGCACCAGCCACGCGGCGGCGAGGCTCGCGATGGTCGGGACAAGCAGCCAGAAGGCAAACGTCACAAACGGTGCAGCAAGGCCGCTGCTCGTGGCGACAAGCAGGTTCTGCGGATTCCCGATCGGGCTTGCCACGCTTCCGGTCGTGATCGCAAACGCGAGGGCTAAGAGCAGCAGTTTTTTCGGGAGACGGCACCGGGAGGCAAGCCCGAGCACGAGCGGCGTCCCGATGATAGCGAGCGTGTCGTTCATCAACAGCGCCGAGAGCACCCCAAAGCCGAAGATCACAAAAGCGAGGAGCTGGCCCGGGGATTTCGCGTGCCGGAAGAACCGGTGGGAGAGCAGATCGAGATAGCCGCTCCGGGAGAGTGCTTCCCCCACGACAAACATCCCGAACAAAAAGACCATCACGTCGATGTTTATCGCGGCGAGCGCATCGGCCGGGGCGATCTGGCCGAGAAGAAGGACGGCGACCGCTCCCCCGAGCATGACCTGCCAGATCTTAAAGGTAAACCTTCCCACCTGCCGTACCGCGATGAGGCAGAAGACGGCGGCAAGGACAATGATCGCGATATACGTGGAGGAATATTTTCCAGCGCAGGCAGATGAGCCTTGGCATCGGATCTGAACGGGGTGGCACCTGACGGATGAAAAAAGAATTCCCGGTTTTTAAGAAAAACCCCTTACTGCGGTTTTATCGTCCAGTGGAGGAGGATGCCATCGTCCATCCGGGTGACATCCGCGAGCACGAGCCGGGCAAACTCGGTTTCTTTCGTCCAGCCCGGGCCGTCCGCGAGGGTCGGCGCGTCCTTCCCGCCGATAACGATGCTCCCGACATAGGAATAGATCTCGTCAACGAGCCGGGCCCGGATGAGGCCGGCGATAAGCGTCCCGCCGCCCTCCACCATGAGGCGCCGGATCCCCATCGCCCCGAGTTCATCGAGCACCTGGGTGAGGTCGACCTCATCATCCCCGGCGACGATGACCGTCGCTTTTGCCCGGAGCACGTCCACCCGGGCCGGGTCAGCACGTCCCGCAACCGCCACCACCCGCAGCCCCTCGCCTTTGTTGAGCACCGAGGCGTCAGGAGAGATCCGGGCTTTGCTGTCAATGACGACCCTCACCGGATGCTCCGCTTTTCTCTCCTGCTGCCGCCGGCTTTTCAGGTCCGGGTTTTTTACCGTGAGCGAGGGGTCGTCGGCAAGAACCGTCCCGATCCCGACCATCACCGCGTCGCAGCCCGCCTTGAGCCGGTCGACCCGGGCAAAATCTTCTGCACCGGAGATCTTTACCTGCCGGCGTTCGCGGGTCGACAGTTTCCCGTCCGCACTCATCGCCACGTTGACAACAACCGAGGGGCGCATACGAATAGTGTTCTTGTTTTTGTGATTTTTATACCCCACCTTTAAAAATCAGCATGCCGCAAAAGAACACTGGCATCGGGCTGGTGTATGTTTCCTTCATAATATTTTGGGCTTGGTCCGTAAATCCAGCCCTGATTTTCATGGGGGATGCATATATATCAACAAAAGTAAAAAACGTGAATGTCAATGGCTGGTACATCTCCGCAGCATCAGAGGTTCACGTTTGAAAGGGTAAACCTGTTGCGTGGTGGTGCGATCACGCTGCTGGTCGCACTTTGTATCCTGACGACGGTTCTTGCGTTTGCCCTCAATATCGATATCCTCACCACCCAGCTCTTCTTTATTCCCATCATCTATGCAGTCTACGCGTTCCCCCGGCGCGGGATCATCGTTTCGGCAATCTGTGCAGGTGCGTACGAAATTACCGGGTACGTATTCTGGTATCCCGACCCGGTTGGGCTTACTGCCATTACCGTTCAGGCCGTGCTCTTTGTCGGCATCGCCGGCATTCTCGCGTTTTTGATCGAGCGTGCCCGTAAAGAGGAAACACAGTACCGTGCAGTTTTTGAACATTCCCAGCTCAGGATTGTCATCTTTGACCATCGGAACAAAGCCATACGGCACTGCAACCGGAAATTTGCCGATATGCTTGGTTTTACCGAACAGGAACTGCGGGCTATGAAGTTTTTGGAGATCCTTTTCTCCCCGGTAGAAGTGGAGCAGTTCCAGGTACGGATGAACCTGAATACGGAGACTGAGGATTTCGAGACCCGCCTCAAAACAAAGGATGGTGCCCCCTGCTGGGTAAACCTGTCATGGAGCCTGTTGGATACCGACACCATTAGTTGCACGGCGGTCTGTATCAACGCCCGAAAACTTGCCGAAAAAGCGAGCACCGACAATCTGATAAAATACCAGCAGCTCACCGAGAACTCTCCCGTTGGCATCCTGATCGTTCAGGATGGTATTATCCGCTACGCCAACCCTGCTTTCAGCCGGTTCCTGGGAGTCCCGGCATCCGGATTTTCAGGAAAACACTTCTGCACGTTTGCTGATGAACACGACCAGGCCTCATGCCGTGACCGGGTAAAAGAGTGGGAAGAGCAGGACGGCGTCTCCGCCACATGCGACTTTGGATTTCGAACCGCATCAGGGGAACTCCGTAAAACCGAACTTACGACCACACCCATCCGGCACTTTGGAAAACCCGCCGTGCTCATCAACGTGATCAATACCACGGAAAAACAGCAGCTTGAGGAGAAGATCGCGATCGATAATGAGCGGCGCCGGGGAATCATGATGACTATCGCCCACGAGCTCAGGACACCCCTCCAGCCGATTATCGGATATCTCAATCTCCTTCTCGACGACTCTAAAGATACCGGGCTCACTGAAGAGACCAGAAAACTCCTGGGACGCTGCCTTGCAAGTGCCGACCGCGAACGACAGATCATCAACAGGATGCTCGACCTCTCGGTTCTTGAATCCGGGAACCTCCAGATCACCTGCACCAGTTTTTCCATGGCAGAAATTATTCAGACCGTCATCGATACCAACGGGTACGCCGCACAGGCTGATATTTCGGTGAGTGTGCCTACGGATCTTAACGTTATGGCGGATATGAACCGGATTTTTGTCGTTGTGGATTCCCTCATCTCCAATGCTGTACGGTATTCCAGCCCACCACGTACCGTTGTAATCGGTTACCATTCTGATGAGATCGATCCATTCCATCATATAACCATCAGAGATAACGGAATCGGGATCCCCCCCCAGGCACAGGGTTCGATATTCGAACCGTTCCAGCTTGCCGATGCGACGAACCTTTCACGAAAGTTCGGCCGGATCGGGCTCTCACTAGCCGTATCAAAAAAGATCATGGAGATTCACGGGGGAGATATCACATTTAAAAGTACACCGGGTGCCGGGAGCATCTTTACCCTGCATCTCCCCAAAAACGTTTTAAAATAAAGTGGGGTTTGCCGCAGGGAAAAAAGGATGTTTCCCGCCGAACCGTTATCCCGATGTTGTTTTCCGGGAGGTTCGTGTCGGAACCTTTCTGTTGGACATGTCTGTTTCGCAAGGAACCAAAAAAAAATGCCGTTTCCCTGTCATGACGGCCCTTCCCGTGCCAGGTGTTATTTATTCCCGGTAGAGAAAAGCGGGATAATTTTTCCCGCTTTCTCATCGGAGATGAAAAAGACCAGCGTATCCCCTGCTTCAAGGCGCTGGCCCGGTTCGGGCTGGGCAAACCTCATCGTCCCCCTGCGGAACCCGAATTCCCGGATCCCGAACCGGTCTTTCAGGTCCAGGTCCGCGATGGCCTTTCCTTCCACCTGGGACCCGGCCTCCACCCGTACGGTGTGGACATGGGTTGCCTTAAAGAGCGTCTCGAAATTCTGTATCTTCCGGTGCTGGGCCGGGTCGGTGCACCGGGTAAAAAGGGCATTACCCAGGCGCTTTGACCGTTCGATGATCCTTACGACCTCCTCTTCCGGGATCTGGTAGCGTTTCAGGGCGCGGGTGAAGATTTCGAGAGCCGATTCAAACTCCTCGGAAATAACCTCATCTGCACCGAGATCGAGAAGGTGTTGCGCGTTCCTGACATGCCGTGTCCGTGCGAGGATATGCACATGAGGGGAGAGCTGCCGGGCCGTATGGATAATACGGGGGATCGCCTCCTCCTCGGAGACTGCCACAATGAGCGTCCGTGCATTCCGGATACCCGCATGTTCGAGCACTTCTTCCTGTACGGCATCCCCGAAGATAAAATTGGGCCGGTACTGGGAGCGCTCCTCCCTGATGATCTCGGGATTGAGTTCGATCACCATATAGGGAATGCCGGCGAGTGTCGCTGCCCGGGCCACGCTTTTTCCGGTGATCCCATAGCCTGCGATAACGATATGGTCTGAGAGCCCCTCTTCGGGGGCTATCTCACCTGGTAAAACGGCTTTTTGGTGTCCCAGCCATTTCGGGAAGAGCCGGTAGAGCAGATCGACAACCTTCGGGGAAGCGCTCATGGCAAACGGGGTAAACGCCATCGTGACGATCGCCCCGGCAAGGAAAAGCTGGTAGACCGCAGTCTGTATGACCCCGGCGTCGAGGCCGCTTTTCGCGAGCACGAACGAGAATTCCCCGATCTGGGCGAGCGCGAGGCCGCAGAAGACACAGACCCGGGTCTGCATCCCGAGAACCGCTGCCGAGAAGACACCGGTCAGGACCTTGACACAGAAGATCCCCATGATGATCAGGGCGACATAGCCGAAATTGTCAAGGACCGTTGCCGTGTTAAGGAGCATTCCTATCGAGAGGAAGAAGATGGCCGCAAAGACATCGCGGAACGGGATGATATGGCCCAGTGCATCGATATTATAATCAGACTCCCCGACGATCAGGCCGCCAATGAACGCGCCCAGCGTAAATGACAGCCCTGCCTCGTTTGTGAGCCAGGCAATAACAACGCAGATACCGGCTATCGTAAAAAGGAAGAGCTCGCGGCTCCGCTCCTTTGCCACCTTAAAGAGCACACGCGGGATGACCCAGTACCCAAGGACAACGATCGTAAGGATGATCAGGGCAATTTTTGCTACCTGGTAGGGCGCTGTGGAAAGGTCTATGCCGCTGTCGTTTCCCGCAAGAAGGGGCAGCACGAGCATCATCGGGATGATGGCAAGGTCCTGGAAGATCAAAATCCCCAGAAGTGTCCTACCCTGGATCGTATCCACCTCGCCTTTCTCCTGGAGGATCTTCATCACGATGGCCGTACTTGAGAGGGAGACGATAAAGCCGAAGATCAGTGCCTCATTAAAGGGCATCTGGAATGCGAGGGTGATCAGGGTTATCGCGACAATCGTCGTGCATACCTGGACAACCCCTCCGATAATGACCGCACGCCAGGATCGGAGCAGGGTCTGGAACGAGAATTCAAGACCGATGGTAAAGAGCAGAAGGATGATACCGACTTCACCGATCGTATCGATGACAGACTGGTCGGTAATAAGCGCAAAACCAAACGGCCCGACCAGCATCCCGATAACGAGAAAACTCACAATGCTGGGCATCTTAAAACGCTGGCCAAGGTACAACAGGAAAATGGACAAAATAATGACAACGACGAGGGCAAGCATTATGTCCATGAAAAACACCCCTCACAGGTAAATACAGTATACAATTACCGGCGTGAGAATAATTATATGTTACGTGAGGGACGACCGTCCTGCAGGCAAAAAAAGCATTGGTGGGTCTCCTGTCGGAGTCCCGCCAGTTTTTTTTTATGTGCACCTGTTTACTGCATCGGGAGGATGCCTTCCTTCCTCAAACTGGCAATGGAAAGATCCTGTGAATTGCCCGACTTGAAATTCCTGTTCGTGATTTCAGCCTGATATTCCTGATTCCCGTACTCGACTGCTTCTTCGAACGTTGATGAACCGGTCATCGTGGTCTCGAGGCAGGAGTACTGTCCCGGGGAATCAGGTTTCGTATCATAGCAGACGAACGCGTGGGTGGGCAGGATGATGATATGGGGGTTCATGCCAATGGATTCAAGGGCTGATGCATACAGGACTGTGCCATCAATACAGTTGGCCGATTTTGATGCCAGGGATTCTTTTGGCAGCCGGACGCGCTGGGTGGCGTCGCTCTCCCTTCCGTAGGCAAGGGGTGAGTTGATATACGTGATCTGGTAATCGTTCTTGAGCGCTGTAAAGATCGCTTTGACCTGGGCATTTGTGTCAGATTCCCACTCTTTATCCGTGCAGCTATCCCCGCACTGGTACCCGTTCATCGACTTCTCGGGATTGTACTCGGCAGCCGTACGCACGAGGGGGTCGATCTCTGCTGCATGCGGGGTCACCCACGCGGCGATGTACGGTGTCATATCATTCCATTGATCGCCATCAAAAACCGACCAGACCATCGTATCCTTCGCGTAGATTTTGATGGGTTTGGTCTGCTCATCGATGCGTGTCCCGTCTGAAAGGGCGACCTTGTAGTGGAGTGTTGCGGATGTCATCTCTGAGGGGATTGCGCTGGAGCGGAGTGATGGAGTCTGCCCGACCGTTATGTTCCCGTGAGCAGGAACCTCGACGGTGTTGATTGATTTCTCGGTATAGCCCGGGATCTCCGATTCCACGGTGACCGTCTGGGGGCTGCCCGTGGGGTTCGTGATATCGAAATCGATGAATGTCATATCGAGGTTGGGCATCTGGAGGTACGTAGAGGCAAGGATTGTATCCATTGCGCTGACATCCACACTGATACCACCGGTACCCGTACCGGTAGTGGACGAGCCGGAAGAAGTCGATGAGACCGGCGAGGTTCCGGTACAGCCGGCAGACAGGATGAGGATTACAAGGAGTACGAACAGGAATGGGGTGCTGCGTTTCATTGCAGTTCTGTTATAGATGATTCATGATATGTGTTTTGTTGCGGTGTTGCAAGGTTGTACAAAATCTCTTCAAATCATTTTGTTTTTAAAAAATACTGATTGTTTTACCAATTAATCAGAAGATTGCAGATACAAAATTTCAGTCGCAATTCATGAAACATCCCGTTGATACTTGTTGCCTTTACGGATTTCCCGAAAATCCGTTTCATCGAAGAGAAAATACCTTCGACAGACCATCGAGAACCATAATCATGACGTTGAGCCCATACCTTGTATCCGGAATCAGGGAATTTTCGGGCACATTCTGCCCGATAGGGAGACCCCTGGAGTGTTGTTATACTGAAGGGGTAGGTTTGTGATCGGCCGGCGGACCAGTCGCGTCGTTTCCAATCTGTGGCAGGAATTTTTTCAGGTTTTCATCGGCACCATACGGGATAAGGTAATCTCCGGGCTGCACCCTCAGATCCGGGCAGGGGGCGGTAATCTCAGACGTGCTGCGCCGGACCGCAAGTATCCCGACGCCGTATGTGTTCCACGCATCCAGTTCCCGCAGGGTTTTCCCCGGCGGGGATAACCGCATTCGCTCGCCCGGTAAAATTGATAAAAGATGAGTGCCCCAGCCCGGATTTGAACCGGGGACAACCAGATCTTCAGTCTGGCGCTCTCCCAGTCTGAGCTACTAGGGCAGGACACAAATATTGGCAGTTGGAATTAATAAATGATATGCTCGGTATGGTGGTATAACCCCTGACCACTCTTATTTATCTCCCGCCATGCCAGTATTAATCAGATGCCGCCTTCCCCCCCGTTCGAGGATGACTCTGGTTTTAGCCATGCCGTTGCCTCACGCACCGCCCATGTCGTTCATCTGACGCATAACGATCTCGATGCGGTCGGAGCAGATGCGATCCACCGGATGAAGTTCGGTAAGGACGGTGTGTTTACGGTTTGGAGTTCGGTGGGAAAGTTTGCCCGCCTCTTCTCCATTATCGCGTCCTGCCCCGGGAAAGGTGACCTGCTCTCGATATCTGATCTTGGCTGCCAGGGGGACATGGAGGCAGTTGTGGGCAGGGCACGGTCAAACGGCTGGGCGATTGAGTGGCGGGATCATCACCGCTGGCGCGAGGAGGAGATCACAGGAATAAAAAAACAGGTTTCCCTCCTTCATATCGATACGGATGTCTGCGCAACCGGGATCGTCGCACGGGATATTGCACCGGAGAACCCGGTAGCGCTGGAGGTTGCCCGGGTCGTCTGCGATTACGATCTCTGGAAACACAGGGATCCCCGTTCAGCCGTTCTTGGACAGGTACTCCAGAGAAAGAAAAACCGGGAGCATGTCCGCGACTGCCTTGTTGCGGGAATTTTCTCCGACGCGCTGATCGAAGCGGAGTATGCGGAGATCAAGGCCGAGATGGATGCCATGATGGAGCGGAGTCTGCGGCACACCACCGTCCTTGGAAAAAAATACCGGATCGCGTTTGCCCCGATGTACGGGTACCCAAGCGAGACTGCGCATTTCATCCGGGGCAAAAAGAACACCGATATCGAAGTGATCATCGGGAAAGACGGGAAGTTCTCACTCCGTTCTGTGCCCCCGATCAGCCACCTGATTGCCCGTGAGTTCGGTGGCGGTGGACACCCGGGTGCAGCAGGAGGGAGTTTCTCCTTTACCGTAGTCGAACGTTTTACCTGGTGGCTTTTTAAGAAGAGCCGGCACTTTGACGAACTTGTGAAGATTGCTGAATCGGTTTAATTTGTTCGTCCTATAAAAAAAGAATACTATTAATAGAAATCTTTTCCAACGGTAATGGAAATTTTTCCGGACGTGTTTTACTATGAAAAAACAGTTTACATACTGTGCGATATTTATCGTCGTGTGCCTGGCTCTTACAGCACCGGTTGCGGCTGCAAACCTCGGTGGTGGCATTTCAGTGGTATTCCAGTGCCAGAATGTTGCAAGTTCATCGTCGTGTACTGCAAATGGCGCTTCAGTCTACATCAATGGGAATAACATGGGGACAATCAGCAGCGGTGCTTTTGAAATCCCGTACGATGACTCATTCTCTACGTACAAAATCACGAAAGACGGATATTATGATTTGACGGGAAGTATTCCTGCTCCTGCAGACGGACAAACCGCTGACATCATCATTGGTGCAGATCTTACGCAGAAGCCCACCGGTAGCGGAAAAGGTTGGTTTGCGGTTCACTGCGATGTTGACGGTGCCACGGTTGCATTTAACGGGGTAACCAAAGGGACGATTGCAAACGGTGTCTACACGTTTGAAGTGAGCACCACCGGCACACCTTACACCTCGTATTCGGTAACAAAATCCGGGTATTATACCTATTCTGGTTCGATTGCGTCCATGCCATCTGATGACCAGACAATCGATCTATACCCGACCCTCAATCCCAAACCGGTCACTGCCCTCCCGACCACCGTGTCGACCACGATCGGAGGAAGCACCGGATGGTACACTATTCACTGCAGCGTGAATGGTGCATCGGTATACTTCGATAAGACGTACAAAGGCCTCATCTCAAACGGTGAGCTCAGTGTTATGGTGTATACGACCGGGACGCCTTACTCTGCGTATTCAGTAAGCGCAAACGGGTACGTGACATCGACCGGCTCCCTGTCGTCAGTACCCTCTGCAGGGCAGACAAAAGATATCTATGTCTCCCTGACTCCCGTTGTGACCACGACCGTGGCACCTGTTGGTTCCGAACAGGGAACCTATGCGGTGTACTGTAATGTCGATGGCGCACGGGTATACTTTGACAACACGTACCAGGGAGTAATTTCAAACGGCGTGCTGTATGTCACCGTGTCTACCACCGCAACGCCATTTAGCACCTACCGGGTAGAAAAGACCGGCTATTCTTCGGTGTCCGGCACTATCACCCGGCATCCCGCCGGTGGGGATACAGTCCCGATTCACGCAACGCTCACGAAATCCGCCGTGACTACCACGACAAAAACGACCGCAGTTCCCACGACACACACCCCGCTCCCGCTTTCGGTGACGCTGGGTGCGATGATCGGGGCCGGTGCACTTGTCCTGATTGCAGCGAGCCGGCATAAAAACCGATGACCTGTTTTTTTTTAATTTTTACGGGACTGTAGTGCAGTTCACTCCCTTCGCAGATATTTTTAGTCAGAGTGGTTTTATCCCCGGTGTGTCCGGTGTTCCCCGTCGCAATACGAGGGGAAGGCAACAAACAAGATTTTATACGAAAAAAATGTAATGTAAACATGACACACCATGAAATCCGTCTATCTTCTCATAGGATGCGTTTGCATTCTTGCATTCGCGGTCATGCCCGCACAGGCAATGACCGCAAAGTCGCTTACCATTAACCTTGATGCGAACGGTGCTGCGCATGTGGATTTCCAGTATGAGCTCACGTTCGCGGAACAGGCCGCAGTGTTTATCAATATCGCAAATCCCGGTGAGGAACTCAAAAAGGCTCTTGAGAACAATTCTGGTAAGGAAGTCACCGTGGTAAAGGCGGACAGTTCCTCTGCCGAAGTGATCATTCCGTCCTTTGCCGAGATCCGCCAGTCCAACGGCATTAAGACCATGATAACACCGGGATTCTCATTTGCCAATGCAGAAAATGTGCTCAAACAATACTGGTTTGCCGCGCTCATCTCGCCTGACTTGTCACCCGATGTGACGATCATCACCTTCCCCGACGGCTACCAGACCACCTACAATAACCAGATCAGCGTCCCCTCAGTTTCACATACGGTTGCATAAATCCGGATTTTTTTGCCGATGACGGTTCCGGGAAATTTTTTTTACAGTTTTCTTTTCGGGCATACCCTGTCCTTGCAAGCATCCCCCGCGCCTTAAAAGAAGTGCCTGAATGTTAGACATAGGGTTTTAAGCCAGTCTCAATCGGAACTGTTTTTTTTAGGTACCTGTCTCCCACATCCATTATGGATCTTCCCGGGTTAAGCGCTCCCGTCTTTTGTGATTGCATGAAAAGTATAATACAAATATTTATTTGTCGGCAGTCAGGAAGGGATTAGTGTTAACTATGGCTACAAATGCACTTCCTGTTGAAAATGTCACCGGCGTCAAGTGGGTATCAATTGTTCTTCTTGGCGTACTCTCGGTGATATTTGGTCTCCTTGTCATACTGTTCCCGAAGATATCCGCCACGGTGCTGGTTGAACTCATCGGGATTCTTATCCTCCTTGTCTCGTTTACCTCCCTCATGCTCTCCGCACTTTCACCGGGCGGCTGGAAATCTTCCCTGCTCCTTGCCCTGCTTGCCATTATCGGGTTCTTCTTTGGCATCGCCACGATCATCCATCCCATTGTCATGGGAGAAGTGATCTTCATCATCGCTGGCATTGCCCTCTTTCTGGGGGGTATTATCGGGCTCGTGCTTGCAGTCGGTGAATCTCATATGGCGCACCGCGGACTCTTTGCCCTGCAGGGCATCCTGTCGATCATCATCGGACTTTTAATCTGCGTCCTCCCCATTTTCGGTGTTATCCTGATGGTACTCTGGGTGGGGGTAATCCTGGTAGTCTATGGTATTGTCGGCATCGCTCTTGGATATTGTATCCGTGCCCTGCCAGCAGACTGACCTCAACACCTACTTTTTTTTATCCCGGTCAGACCGGGGCAAATCTCCTGCTTCAAAGGTGTAATGGGGCAGATAGTGGTTTACCGGGTTGCAAGGCCGGTCTCTATGGTGCCCGGGAATGCCCGGCTTCCCGATAAAAGAGAAGACACAAAAGCCGGATGAAAAAAGGATTAAAGACGGATGAAAACAGCGCCAGCGGTCTAGTCCAGCGGGATCGTTTCAAGCTGGGAAACCAGTTCCCAGATCCGTGTCCGTGCATGGATGGGCATGTTTGGATCGTTTGAGATTTCATCTATTTTTGAGATAGCTTCAGCAGCGCGCAGGCCCATGGCCTTGGTGTTGTTGGAGAGCAGCGTCCGGGTTTCGTCAGCAACGCGCCGGATATTTCTGGGGATTGTGCTGTCCTCCTGAATGTGCTGCAGCATCAGGATACAGTTTTCCATGGTTTTTTCGGGATTCGGCATGGTATCACCTACCGTGTACCTGTAGTTAATACGTTAAACTCGCATATATAGTTTGGATATTACAACAGACGGTGATGGAATGGCGGAGAGAAGAGACGACGAAATTATGGCCGAATATCTCCTTAAAGGGGGAAAGATGCTTGAGAAGACCTGCCCCACCTGCGGGTGCCCGATGTTCGAGTACAAGAAAAAGACGTTCTGCGTGGTCTGCGCCGAGAAGAAGCCTGCGGCACAATCCGCAAAGACCCCAAATACCCCAACAGCGCCGGCAGCATCGGCCCATTCCCACGAACACGATGCAGGCTGCACCTGTGGCGAGGATCATGACGATGAGTCCTGCACGTGCGAGGATGGAGACGGGGGCATGCTTGCCGAAGAGATCGCAATGACGATCCATGCGCTCTGCGAACGGATCGACGCTGAAAAAGACCCGAACCATATCCTGACGCTGATGACCGCGGTAAAGACCGGGACAGAAGCGATTGAGATTTTGTGCCGGCTCTGATCCGGGCCGGATCTTCTTTTTTAGATCGTTTGTATCTTCGCGGTATTCCGAGACAAGGGCATTGTACCTGGCGGCCGCACATTAATTTGTTATCTGACCCCTTACATTGATATGCGATAATTTTCTTTGGGATATTACCTGTTTTCTCATATGAAAAACTGGACCACCTGATCAGAATCCTGTGTTAATGTTATCGATCTATGCGTGGGGTCTGACCACGAATTAGTGCAGGGGCCCGGGTAAAATATGCGGTACCTTAGCCAGATGGAACAGAACCTGAACTACCCTATCTCTCTCGAACAACTTCGGTTTTGGGGAACAGTTTCGGTAAAATATCCTCCCGCCCGCGTTGTGCTATTTTTGTGCCCGACCCCCTGCACGACCGGCAAGAATTTATCCGACCCGGTTCATTTCCCTTTACTGATAACCAGTCCCGCCGGACCGGGCAACGGATGCCGGACACGGATGGGGCTGACAGGAGCAGGAGAGATATATGGCAGAATTCAGACCCAAACCGGGAAGCAAGAGCGCGTGCCACAACCTGAAACGGCAGATTGCCACTATCGAAGAGTTTGACCGGATCGTCCAGGCCCTGCTCCTGAAAAATCCCCTGGGCTG
>Ga0209099_1002774_pt1 | contig 14971 bp, 10 predicted proteins | sample AD_JPNHW2_MetaG_FD_184430 | JGI IMG/M metagenome (GOLD analysis project Ga0209099, IMG submission 184430) | Active sludge microbial communities of municipal wastewater-treating anaerobic digesters from Japan - AD_JPNHW2_MetaG (SPAdes) (version 2) | ecosystem: Engineered > Bioreactor > Anaerobic... | reverse complement strand
CCGCAGGAAAAAAGATCACAGATGATCGGGATATGGAATGCTTCAATTCCTCTCGGAACAGCCCTTGGCATGGCACTCGGCGGGCTCATTGCTTCCACCCTTGGATGGAAACATGCTTTCGGCCTGGTAGCTATTCCGGGTTTTATTGTAGCCATCCTGTTTTTCTTTTTGAAGGATTACAAGACAGTGGGGCTTAATTTGCCCAAATCCGGCAAGCAGGAAGAAAAAACAACCCGTTCGGCCATTATCAATGAATTCCTGCAAAAGCCATCTTTTATCTATACTTCCTTCGGGATGGCAGCCGTGATCTTTGTAACCTCCACGCTGATGACCTGGCTTCCAAGATATTTTCAGGAAACCGGAGACCTGGATGCCAGACAGGCAGGCTTCAGGGGAAGCATTGTACTTTTTCTGGCCATTGTTGGCGGACCTATCGGAGGATTCCTTACCGACCGCTGGAGGAAGCACAACATCAGGGCCAGGTTACTTTTCCCGACGCTGACCACTTCCTTTTCGGCGATACTCCTGTTTATAGCGCTCAACTTTGCTTCGGGACTTCCGCAATATATCGTTTTCCTGTTTTTCGGAATATCGGTTACCGCTTTTGCTTCGGCTGTAATAGCCGTAACGCAGGATGTGATTCATGCCGGGCTCAGGGCAGTTTCGTACTCCATTGCCGTTGTTGTCCAGAATTTACTCGGCGCCTCCATTGCACCGGTTATCATCGGCGCCCTTTATGACAAATGGGGCATTCAGGAAGCCATGCTGGTCCTTCCTTTTGTCCTGATGGCAGGGGCGATCCTTTTTTACCTGGGATCGCGTTACTATGAATCGGATTTTAACAAGGTTATTAAAGTTGACCTTGAAGCTGAGGATTGATGGCCTGGTTTATGGTTTTCTGAATGAAAGCAAATAGCCGTAACCGTTCCATATTATTTCGAGTTTTTTCTCGAGCATTGAATCCGGAACAAGATAATCCGGCAGAATAACAGGCTCCTGTTTGCCCAGCAAAATGCTGAATAATTGACAGGCTTTCTCCGTTTCGTCGGCTATCACGATTCGGGTGCCTGGTTTGGCTACCCTTATCATCTCCTCAAGGGCCTGTTTCTTGTTGCTGAAAAGGTTGAATGCGCCCAGGTGAAAAACCACATCGAATACTTCATCCTTATAAGGTAACTGTTCAGCGTTGGCAAGATGCAATTCCGCATCCATTTCCAATCGCTTCAGCTTCTTTCTGCAGGCATTCAGCATGCGTTGCTGATTATCAAGCCCCACATAAATACCAGAACCGAAAAACGGCTGAATAAACGGAAGATTATCGCCGGTTCCGATACCGGTTTCAAGAATTGTTCCTCCCGGTGATAGCTCAAGCTTATCAAGCACTTCATGCCGTGCCTTGTTTTCACCTCCGCACGGAATAAACAGCAGACGTGTTAAAGGCGTATAAATCCTGGCATAAACAGCCCGGAAGAAATTAAACCTCCTGCTGAATTTTCTGACTTCATCATCGTTAATGAACCGGATGATCCCTCCTCCGGAAAAATAGTTTCGGTTGCATTGCACACAATAGCAGCAACGGCCTGTTTCTTTCTCGCCGGGATTATTATTTCCGGTACAGAGGCTGTTTTTGCATACCGGACAACATAAAATTGATAAAGGATCATTAACCATGACTGATTACAATGATCATTGGTATCTGAGTCAGAAACAGTGAAGAAAAGTCACTCAGCATTGAGAGCAGGAAGGAAGATCGTTATCAGGAGATGAAGGCGGGGATTATTTCCTGATATTTTCCTGAAGTATACGGACCAGAGAAATGACAACCCTTCGCGGGAGGAAACGGTTGAGCAGGACAATTGATTTATTTCCCACTCCGGGAACAGAAAGAGGTTTTCCTGATTGCATGGCAAGATAGCCAACGCGTGCCACTTTTGCCGGATCGGCTATCCAGGCGGATTTACTCCGGTGAGCGTTGGATGCCCTGGCTACATTATCCTGAAACCCCGTTTTGGTTTGCCCCGGGCAAAATGCGGTGACGGTAACACCCGTGCCTTTTACCTCGTTGGCGAGGGCTTCGGTAAACGATAAAAGGTACGTTTTGGTGGCATAATACACAGCCATCAGGGGGCCCGGCTGAAATGCCGCCATGGAAGAAACGTTCATGATTTTGCCGTTACCCCGTTTAACCATGTCGGAGACAAAAAGCTTGGTGAGATGCGTGGTCGTCGTAACATGGAGACCGATCATTTTTTCTTCCTTTTCCCAATCCGTTTGGGTGAAAAAACCGAACAATCCATAACCAGCATTATTGATCAGAATTTCTATTGCCATGTCTTTTGTTTCCGCATAAATTTCTGATGCAGCCTGCGGTTTCGAAAGATCGGAGACGATGGTTCCTGCAGGAACATTGAATTGGTCCTGCAACTGTTCCTTTACCATGGCCAGCCGGGCTTCGTCCTTGTCGGCCAGTATCAGCGCATACCTGTCGGAAGCCAGCAGTTTAGCAAATTCAAATCCAAACCCCGACGCAGCTCCGGTGACCAAAGCGGTTTTTGTTTTTATAGCTGTCATGATTTTCTGCAAAAGAATACAGGCGCCTGCAAGGTATGAAGAAAACTTCAGACAGAGATCTTCTGTGAGGCCGGGTTCATCGGAATAACGCAGCCCCCCCGTCACTTTCCATTGCAATGGCATCTCAGCAACCGATGGTTGCGGGATTGTACTTTACGAGTCAGCCGTCAGCCTTTACCAACCCAGTATCCATGCGAACACCAACGGGGCCACGATGGTAGCATCGCTTTCGATGATGAATTTCGGAGTGTGGATGTCGAGTTTGCCCCAGGTTATTTTCTCATTGGGGACAGCGCCGGAATAGGAACCGTAAGAGGTTGTTGAATCGGAGATCTGGCAGAAATAGCTCCAGAAAGGAACATCGTGCCATTCTAGATCCTGGTACATCATCGGAACCACACAGATGGGGAAGTCGCCTGAAATACCGCCGGCAATCTGGAAGAAGCCGACGCCTTTGCCTCCCGAATTCTTGCGGTACCAGTCGGTGAGATACATCATATATTCAATGCCGGTCCTCACGGTGGAAGGCACCAGTTCGCCCTTGATGCAATAGGAAGCGAAAATATTGCCCATGGTGCTGTCTTCCCAGCCGGGGACGATAATCGGCAGGTTTTTTTCGGCAGCAGCCAGCATCCACGAATTTTTGGGATCTATTTCGTAATCCTTTTCCATTACGCGGCTCAACAGGAGCTTATACATGTATTCGTGCGGGAAATACCGTTCTCCTTTAGCCTGGGCGTCTTTCCAGATTTTCTCGATATGATGCTGGATTTTGCGAAAGGCTTCTTCTTCGGGGATGCAGGTATCGGTTACACGGTTCATGCCGTTTTGAAGCAGCTCAAATTCCTGTTCCGGAGTGAGGTCACGGTAGCCGGGAACCCTTTTGTAGTGGGAGTGGGCTACGAGGTTCATGATATCCTCTTCGAGGTTTGCGCCGGTGCAGGTGATGATCTGCACTTTATCCTGCCTTATCATTTCGGCCAGTGAGATGCCCAGTTCGGCAGTACTCATGGCACCGCCCATGGTTATCATCATCTTACCGCCTTCAAGTAAATGCTCTTCATAAGCTTTTGCAGCATCTATCAGGGTTGCGGAATTGAAATGCCGGTAATGATGCTGAATGAATTGTGAGATAGGACCTTTTTCCATACTAGAACGATTGAAACATGTGCAAAGGTAAGCAGAAGAGCTTTATCTGCGGCAATAATTCGATGATATGGCAACTTAGTCCCGGGCAATAGAAATTTACATCCATTAAATCCGTACCTTTGCACCCCTGTTTGAAGGAAGGAAATTTCTCAAATTCCCGGCTGATTCCCAGGAAATTAAAATTTTTCCATCATACGGCCGTCTCAAAAGTTAAGATATAAAACCGCTGATTTTTCATGCAAAGTATCCGCAATATAGCCATTATAGCCCATGTTGACCACGGGAAAACTACCCTGGTCGATAAAATTCTCTATGCCTGCAAACTGTTCAGGGAGAACCAGGAAACAGGCGAATTGATCCTCGACAGCAACGATCTTGAACGAGAACGGGGAATTACCATTACCTCGAAGAATGTTGCCGTTGAATACAAAGGAGTGAAGATTAACATTATTGATACTCCCGGCCATGCTGATTTCGGCGGCGAAGTGGAACGCGTGCTGAAAATGGCCGACGGCGTTTTGTTGCTCGTTGATGCCTTTGAAGGCCCGATGCCCCAGACGCGTTTTGTTACCCAAAAAGCCTTGTCGCTGGGACTTAAACCGATTGTTGTCATCAACAAAGTGGATAAGGAAAACTGTCGTCCCGACGAGGTGCAGGAACAGGTATTCGAGCTTTTCTTTAACCTGGAAGCCAATGATGACCAGCTTGATTTCCCGACAATTTACGGGTCGGGGAAGAACGGCTGGATGAGTGAAGACTGGCAGGTTCAAACGACCGATATCACTGCGTTGCTTGACGCCATCCTGAAATATATTCCGCCGGCGCCGCAGCCGCAGGGTACCTTACAGATGCAGATCACTTCGCTTGACTATAATTCCTATGTCGGGCGTATCGCCATTGGCAGGGTTTCGCGGGGCGAGATACATGATACCGAGGCCGTTTCACTGGTTAAGAAGGACGGGGCTATTGTCAAATCGCGGATCAAGGAACTCTATAAATTTGAAGGACTGGGAAGGGTTAAAACCGACGTGGTTTATGCCGGCGATATAGGCGCCGTGGTCGGGCTTGAAGGCTTTGAGATAGGCGATACCATTGCCGATATCGAAAACCCTGAAGCTTTGCCGGGAATAAAGATCGACGAGCCGACCATGAGTATGCTCTTTACCATCAATAATTCCCCGTTTTTCGGCCGCGAGGGTAAGTATGTTACTTCGCGCCATATTTCGGACCGTCTCCAAAAAGAAACCGAGAAGAACCTTGCTCTCCGGGTTGAACCAGGAGATACGCCCGATCAATTCCTGGTATACGGAAGGGGAATCCTGCACCTGAGCATCCTCATCGAAACCATGCGGCGTGAAGGGTATGAAATGCAGGTAGGACAGCCGCAGGTAATTATCAAGGAAATTGACGGCGTGAAGAACGAACCCGTTGAATCACTCATCGTCGATACGCCTGAAGCGGTTGCCGGCAGGGTGATTGAGATAGTAACGCAACGCAAAGGCGAACTCCTGGTAATGGAGCCCAAGGGCGATCTTCAGCATCTTGAATTTCACATTCCGTCGCGCGGCATCATCGGCCTGAGGAATGCCGTCCTTACGGCAACGGCAGGCGAAGCCATCCTTGCCCATCGTTTCATCGGTTTTGAACCCTGGAAAGGACAGTTGCCGCAACGCCTTGCCGGTGTTATGGTATCCATCGAAACAGGCATGGCAACAGCCTATTCCATTGACAAGCTGCTGGACCGCGGACGCTTTTTTGTTGAACCATTTGAAGAAATCTATGAAGGACAGATCGTTGGCGAGCATATCCGCGATAACGACCTGGGCGTTAATATTGTTAAAGGGAAACAGCTTACAAACTTCCGTACTACGGCCAAAGACGATGCCGTAAGACTGCCGCCGGCCGTTAAATTCTCGCTGGAGGAAGCGCTTGAATATATCCAGGTTGACGAAATGGTGGAGGTGACGCCCAAGTCGATGCGCATGCGCAAAATCCTGCTGAAGGAACTTGACCGAAAAAGAGCTGCAAAATAGGCTTGTTCATCCATCATGATACTTTTAATTAGCTTTGTAGTGTCTTGTAAAATTTAGTCAGAATGAAACTCCGCTTAATTGCCCTGCTCCTTATTTCCTGCCTGTTCTTTTCGTTTAATGCATTTTCTGAAGAAGGCATGTGGTTGCCTGCGCTTATCAGCAAATATAATTATGCCGATATGCAAAAGATGGGGCTGAAGCTCACTCCCGATCAGATTTACAGTATTAACCAGGCTTGCCTGAAAGATGCCGTCGTTGCCCTTGATCATGGCGGTTGCACCGGCTCCGTCATTTCAAAAAAAGGGCTTCTTATCACCAACCACCACTGTGGTTTTGATGCCATTGCCGATCAAAGCTCGGTCGACCATGATTATCTCACCGACGGGTTTTGGGCTATGCGTCAGGAAGAGGAATTGCCGCTTCCCGGTAAAACGGTTTCATTCCTTATCAGGATGGAAGATGTTACACAGGCGGTATTAGCGGGAATTCCGGATATGCTGGACGAAGAAAGCAGGTCTGAAAAAATTGAAAAAGCCATCGACAGCATCTCAAATGCTGTTAAAGGGGAAACAAAGTACGAGGTTTCCATTGAAAGCATGCTGGCCGGCAATGAATATTACCTGTTTGTTTACCAGACCTACTCCGATATCCGCATGGTTGGCGCACCGCCTTCAGGCATCGGCAAGTTTGGCGGAGAAACCGATAACTGGATGTGGCCGCGCCACACGGGCGATTTTTGCCTGTTACGGGTATATACCGGAACCGACGGGAATCCGGCCGATTATTCAAAGCAAAATATTCCGCTATCGCCCAAAGAATTCCTCCCTGTTTCCCTGGCCGGCGTCCATGAAGGCGATTTCTCAATGATACTCGGTTATCCCGGTGCGACCGACCGTTTTCTAACTTCATACGGCATCCGGCAAAAGCTTGATCAGCTCAACCCGTCCGATATTCTTCTGAAAACTGCCAAGATGGATATCATCCGGCATTATATGGAGCAAAGCGACGCTCTCAGGATCGCCTATGCCAGCGAATACGCTTACCTGGCTAATTTCCAGAAAAAATCGATCCAGGAAAGCAAAGCGCTGAAACGGTTAAATGTTTTTGATGATAAAAAAAAACAGGAAGATGATTTCGCAAGCTGGGTAAACGCTGATGTGGCACGTCAGGTCAGATACGGGACCGTCCTTGACAGCCTGAAAGCCATCTATGACCAAAAAATGAACGACCGGGCCGATGAAGCCCAGAATTATCTGATTGAATCAGTATCAGGCATCCAACTGCTGAATTTTGCCTATCAGGCCAACGAACTGGCCAGCTACCTTGCCGATAACGACAGCGTTGCAGAGGCTGTAGCCGATTACAGGAACAGGGCCAAAGAGTTTTATAAGAATTATGATCTGCAGGTAGATAAAGAAATCATGCAGAAAATGTTCACCCTTTACCGGGACAACCTGCCGGAGGAGTATTTTCCCGAGTTTTTCGAAATGGTTAAAAAGAAGTTTGGTAATGATTTCAACCGATATGCCGATTACGTGTATTCAAAATCGGTCTTTGCAACGCCTGAAAAGTTTGAAGCCTTTTTAAACAAGCCTTCTTTAAAAAAACTCGAAAAAGATCCTGCTTTTACGGCTGCCAACAATCTGGTGGCATCTTTTATCCTGACCCGTTTTATCCAGATGTCGTATGAGGAACAGTTTAACCGGTTGCGACGGCTGTATATTGCCGGAATGCGTGAAATGAACCCCGGCAAGGCCTTTTATCCCGATGCCAACAGCACCATGCGGCTTACATATGGTCAGGTAAAATCGTATGTGCCTGCCGATGCGGTGGAATACAACTTTCAAACCACCGTTTCCGGCGTTATTCAAAAAGATGACCCGTCAAATGCTGAATTCAGGGTTCCTCAGAAATTGAAGGAATTGTATGCTCGGAAGGATTTCGGCCGATATGCCGAAAACGGGGTATTGCCGGTTTGCTTCCTGACCACCCATGATATTACCGGCGGTAATTCGGGCAGTCCTGTGATCAATGCCAACGGGCAACTTATTGGAGTGGCTTTCGATGGCAATTCCGAAGCCATGAGCAGCGATATAAAGTACGACGTAAACCTTCAGCGAACTATTGCTGTCGATATACGGTATGTACTTTTTATCATTGATAAATTTGCCGGCGCCGGTTACCTGGTTGATGAAATGGAACTGGCGGGAAAATAAAAAGCGGATGTGAATTGACGGAATTGCGCCTGTGGCTGATGGGGAAACCGGCAGAAATTCGGGATCCGGCTTACAGGCAATCAGAAATGAGGATGGTTGAATAGTTCATTTTCCTGCCAGATTATCAGCAATCACCGGTCGTTTGATTCATTCCGGCGAAAAGCGCCGGTTATTGAAATGTATAACTCTTTACTTTATTCTCGTAATAATTGACCCCTTCTTCGGTAACGATGCCGCGTATGAAAGTGTCGAACATGACATTAAAAAGCGTGTTAAACGAGAATTGATCAGGCGGGAAGAAATCGGGATTGTGCAAGTCGATCAGGCGGCTGATGTATATGCGGGAGACCAGTTCCTTGCTCAGGTCAGGGCGATAAAGTCCCTGATTGATCCCTAACCGGATATTCCTGCTTATTTTATCAAAAACAAAGTTGAAACGCAGGGTGAAATACTTTTGCTGTAATTCAGGAAAGTATTCTTTAAGGTCAAAAGAAAAGACTGGCAATATTTTCCGAAAGCGATCGCTCAGCACTTTGCTCACTTCCAGCAAGCCGTCAATGGCATTATCTTCTTCAAATGTATTATCGGTAAAGATCGCTTCAAGGTTGTGGTTCTCAAATTTCAGAATTTCTTCAACCAGGCCGGCTTCGTTCCTGAATGTTTCGGTCAGTTCGCTCAGGGGCAGTCCAAGATCTGCAGATAACGCCTGAAGCGTCAATTGTACCGGTTTATAGTTTGCCAGTTGTTCACGTATTTTTTCAATAAGAACATTAGTCGAATCCTGCATAAGAACCTGCGTTTGATCGTTGCCTGAAATGTGGCGAAATTAATAAATATTCACGGTTTAAAACAGGATTCAGGCAAAGAGCTAACTGGCACATTTTCAATGATTAAAAATGATTTTTATTTCTGAAATACGATTTTCCGGTACGTGAATTTTCCTGCACTGCTCAACCGGAAATAGTAAACTCCTGACGACAGGTTAAGACCGGCGGGATTGAACTGCCGGGTGTATTTTCCGGGTATCATCCTCTCATTTCCGATAATTGTAGCAACCTTTTGCCCCATGATATCATATACTTCGAGCGTTACATAAGCCGGTTCCCGGACTTTGAAGGAGAAATAAGCGCTCCCGGCAAACGGATTCGGATAAGTTGATTCAACAGAAAACGGGGCATGATCGACCGGCGGGAGGCCGGTATAAATGGTATCAACCAGCGCTGTAAGCACCGATAGTTTCTGTTGGCTCAGACGCGTCCACATAGCATGTACCTTATTGTTGTGAGCGCTTATTCCGTTATAGTCGCCAAAGAAGATTCCGGAATTCGGCACAAAAGGGGTCTGACTGATTTTGAAATTCCGGAAGGTCTCCCCGCCATCTTTCGATACGGCAAGATAAACATCGGTGCGGGAATCGTTATAATTGCGCCTGTCGTAAAAAATAAACCACAGGTAGCCATTGGACTGGTCGACGGTCATCCAGGTAAAAAATTGATGCCTGCCTGACGCATCATCATTAACCCTGACCGGCGCGCTCCAGGTGTTTCCGCCGTCCGTCGATTTAACAATCCAGACATCAGTATCATCAGCGCCGTTACGTTGATCGGTCCAGTTGATATAGATGGCACCACGATGTATGCCGTTGCTCATGTCGCAGCAGGTTACCGGCAACCCGTTGCATCTTGAAATACCCGGAATATCGTAATTCCATCCTCCGGGGAAATCGCTCACAAAAATATCATGGCTGAGCCAGGTATTTCCCCCGTCGGTTGAGCGGTCGAAAACGATACCCGTCGGGCCGGCCCAGGAAACATAAATCTGGCCTTCCGGCCCAACACACGGAACGGCACCTTCTACCGTGTTGTCATCGTCAAGGCAGTCGCCGGCTTTTTCACTGATCCTGACAGGCTCGGACCAGGTAATGCCCTGATCCGAAGATTTTGAGAACCTGATAATGGTGCTGTCGTTTGGATTCCCTGTGCCATATACGTCAAACTGGGTCCAGGTAAGATAGATTTCATTGTTAAAAGGATTGACACATGCCCATTCCTTGTCCTGGGCTTTCGTTCCGTTAAGCCCGATGCCGGTGCCGGTGTTCCAGGTTTGGCCCTGATCGATGGATCGCTGGCATACGATACGGTCGATGAAAGATCCGCCCGATGGCCATGACAGATGAAAATAGTAATAATAGCCCAGGGTATCAATGACAACGCAGGGGTCGCCCCATACATTGAACTGCGAACTCATGGCTACCCGATTCCAGGATTCGCCTCCATCCATACTGTGGTAAATGCTTTGAAGGTTGGCGCCTGCCAGGAGATAATCCGTATTTTCCGGATTGACGAAGATGACCGTCTCATTGGGCTGTGACGTGCTGTCGATTACAATGTTGCGGTATTGCGCAACCATCAGTTCAGGAATCAACAATAACAGGAACAGAACAGGATTGCACCGGATGATGGGATGAATGGAGGAGCGTGTCATAGGCGTGTTTATTAACGGAGGGCAACGTCAGATTTTTATGCTGGAATTATCGGTATTGCAAAGGTACATGCTGACGCAGTGAAGGAGGCAATCCTTCCGATTATTATTTTCCGCCTGAAATATTCTCCTGGCGGTTGATTGATAAAACCGGAGCATTATCTTTGTTTACAGTAAAGAACATTCCTATGGCAAGATCGACCAAAAACATGAAAATCGGTATACTTACCGCAGGTGGGGACTGCCCGGGCATAAATGCCGCTATACGGGGCGTCGGCAAAACGGCGATCACCGAATATGGAATGAGAGTTTTCGGCATTTCATCCGGGTTCCGGGGCCTCATTGAAAAAGAGTATACCGAATTCGATGAATCACAGCTTTCCGGAATCCTGACCCTGGGAGGGACAATTTTGGGAACATCGCGCGATAAACCTTTCAAAAATGATCCGAATGTAGAAAATAAAATTCCCAAAATAATCCGGAACAATTATCAGGAAATGGGTTTGGATGCCCTGGTTGTGATCGGTGGAAACGGATCCATGAAAACGGCGCAAAAACTATATGAAGAAGGGCTGAACGTAATAGGTCTTCCCAAAACCATCGATAATGACGTTTGGGGAACGGATGTAAGTTTCGGTTTCGATTCGGCCGTGTGGATTGCAACCGAAGCTATTGACCGGTTGCATACAACCGCCAACTCGCATAAACGGACGATGGTTATTGAGCTGATGGGCCATCATGCCGGATGGATTTCTCTCTATTCCGGCGTTGCCGGCGGCGGGGATGTAATCCTGATACCGGAAATTAAGTATAACATCGACATCGTGACAGAATACCTGATAAAAAGACATCAGAACAAGAAACCATATTCAATTGTCCTGGTTGCCGAAGGTATAGAGAAACCAAAGGGAATGCATGCCGGAACCTTTATAGCACAGGCCATACAGGATAAAACAGGTTTCGAAACCCGCGATACCATCCTGGGCTATATCCAGCGGGGCGGTTCTCCGTCGCCCATGGACCGCATTCTTGCCACCCGTTACGGCGCCCACGCTGTAGAACTTATTGCCGACGGTAAATTCGGTGTTATGGTAAACCTTACCGGCGACCAGGTGACTTCTGTTCCGCTTACCGAGGTGTATAATAAAACGAAACTTGTTCCCCGCGATCATTCCCTTATCGACAAAGCCAGGAAACTGGGAATTTGTTTTGGCGATAAACGGGTTTAACAGTAGCAACCTTATCTGATACCTGATGAATTTCCGGTGACCCGGAAAAAGACCTGCTCATGAAACTTACCTTGCTTTTTATTGCCTTGTCCCTTACAGGAACCATTGTTCTGAGCGCCCAGAACCCTGAGCTGCAAACCGATTTTGAAAAGTCGGGAGGGTTGCGGACGCCGCGGTATGAAGAAACCGTGAACTACTGCAAGAAACTCGATGCCGCTTCGCCGCTCATCACGTATGCCACTTTCGGCGTTAGCCCGCAGGGAAGGGATTTGCCGCTGCTTATCGCCGATTCAAAAGGGCGAACGGATGTTAAGGCTATCCGGAAAAGCGGGAACATCGTGTTGCTTATCCAGGCTTGCATCCATGCCGGCGAACCCGATGGTAAAGATGCCGGGCTGATGCTGCTTCGCGATATGGTAACCCAACCGTCCTGCCGGGCTTTGCTTGACCATGTTTCCGTTTTATTCATCCCGATTTTTAACGTTGACGGGCACGAACGGTTCGGGCCTTACAACCGTATCAACCAGAACGGACCTGAAGAAATGGGCTGGCGGACTACTGCCCAAAACCTGAACCTGAACCGCGATTATTTGAAAGCCGATGCTCCTGAAATGAAGGATTGGCTGGCTTTATACAATTACTGGATGCCGGATTTCCTGGTCGATTGCCACGTGACCGACGGCGCCGATTACCAGTATGTGCTGACCTATGCCCTCGAAACGCACGGTACCATGGAGCAACATCTCTCGGATTGGGTCGCGGGCACGGTGGAACCATACCTGGTAAATGAAATGGATAAAGCCGGATACCCTGTATTCCCTTACGTGGAGTTCAGGGAATGGCACGACCCGCGCAGCGGGTTGGTGGTTGGCGCCGCTCCGCCCATGCTCTCACAAGGGTATTGCGCCATACAGAACCGTCCGGCGCTGCTCATCGAAAGCCACATGCTCAAACCCTATAAGCAAAGGGTGGAAGGGACCTATACTATGCTTCAGTTGCTGATCGGGAAGCTTAACCATGAAGCCGGAAACCTCACTAAGCTTGTCAGGGAAGCAGATGAGTATACCTGTGGGAAACAATTCAGAAGCGGGGAATTTCCGGTGAATTTCGGTGAATCGTTGAGCGACAGCGTCATGGTTGATTTCAGGGGAATGGAGTATACGGCTGATACCAGCGACCTGACCGGCGGGCTGTGGTTCCGGTATGATAATTCCAAACCGGTCATATGGAAAATTCCCATGTTTCCGCATCCTCGACCCGATGTTTCGGTAAAGCTTCCTGAAGCTTATATCATTCCTCCTGAATGGTGCAATATAATCTGCACGCTAAAGCTTCACGGTGTTGAAATGCATGAAATTTTGCAGGAACAAACGATAGAGGTCTCAACTTACCGTTTCTCCAATGCAAGATGGCAGCAACGGCCTTATGAAGGCAGGCATAAAGTGCAGTGTGCCGTGAACGAAACGGTTGAAAAGAGGACTTTCCCGGCAGGTTCGGTAGTTGTGCCGATGAACCAGCGAACGGCCAGGGTTATTGCCCATTTGCTGGAACCCCGTTCGCCGGATTCTTTCGTGAGTTGGGGCTTCTTCGATGTGGTTTTCGAACAGAAGGAATATTTCGAAACCTACGTGATGGAGCCGGAAGCCAGGAAAATGATGCTGGAAAACCCGGCTTTGAAAAAGGAATTTGAAAAACTCAAAGCGTCGGACAAAGGTTTTGCCGCCGACCAATACGCCCAGTTGATGTGGTTTTACAACAAGACGCCGTGGAGCGACAAGCAGTTTAACCTTTATCCGGTTGGCAGGATTATGGACGGGGAAATTGTGAAGAAGTTAAAATAGGTTTCAAAGCCGTGCACAGACGTTCCGTCCCGATAACTGCCGGAAACGGACAACCAGAGGAAGAGATAATAAAACCGAAAAAACCAACACTTCTACCGATGCTATCTTCTTTTCATCCGCACGCCGGCAGGAATACTTCCTTTTTCTCAGAGCAGCGTAAACGTTTTTTTTAGTTCAGCAGCTGAACTTTCACCGACTTGCTTTTGTTTACGGTTCCTCTGTTTTAAGGAAAGAATCGAAGTTACCGGAGGTAACCAGCTTAAAAACATTATTCGGGTAAATATTTGAAAAGGTCAAAGGTAATTTGCTACCGGCATCGCTGTTCCAGTTGAACTCATAAGCATGCAAAACGCCGTCAATATCTTCGATATAATCAACCTCTTGCTGTTGTTGCGTCCGCCAGAAGTACCTGTTGGCCATTAAACCGTTATTGTGTAAATATTTTATTCTCTCGCTCACCAGGTAATTTTCCCAAAGAGCGCCTTTGTCAGTCCTCAGATCTAAAGGGCTGTAATTGTTGATCAGGGCATTTCGAATACCGTTGTCGTAAAAATATATTTTTCTTGATTTCTTTAATTCATTCCTGAAATTCCGGCTGAACGAACGCAACCTAAAAATTACATAGGTTTTTTCGAGCAGTTCGATATACCGTTGTACGGTTTCAATATTGGCTCCAATCAACCGCCCGAGTTCATGGTACGAAACCTGCGATCCGATCTGAAGCGCCAAGGCCCGTAGCAATTGTTCAAGCAGGTCGGGCTTCCGTAAGTCCTGGTACTTAAAAATGTCCTTATAAAGGTAACTTCCTGCCAGTAATCCGAGTGTTTCTTTTACGGTAGATGCTGAGTTTACCACATCCGGATAGCTTCCGTAAATAAGTCGCTGCTCCAGCATCCTCAATTCATCAAGTCTTCCGAAGTGGTTACTCAGCTCTTCATATGACAGAGGATAAAGATTATATTCGAATTTTCGCCCTGTGAGCGGTTCGCTGATTTCTTCCGCGAGTTCCAATGCCGATGACCCGCTGACCAATAACTGTACATCACTTATATGATCGGTGATGAGTTTTAACGTTTTACCGATATTTTTAACTTGTTGGGCTTCATCAATAACTACTATTTTATAACCGGCCGTTAACAGCTTCAACGCTGATATATTAGCATCCGTCAATTGAGCTTTTACGACAGGATCATCGGCATCAAGCCACAGTGTCTCTGACCGAAACCCACTGGTTATTTCCCGCAGCAAAGTGGTTTTTCCTGTTTGCCTTGCGCCAATTACTATTATGGCTTTTCCTTTAAAAAGCCTGTTTGTTATAACCGGTTCCAGTTTCCTTTTTATCATTCTGTCCTATCATGAAATAGGTTGACAAGAAGTTTAGTTAATAACTTTACATTTTGTCATCAATGGAACAGAAAAAAGTAAGACGCACCTTTAGCGAAGTCTTCAAG
>Ga0209099_1002771_pt1 | contig 14986 bp, 16 predicted proteins | sample AD_JPNHW2_MetaG_FD_184430 | JGI IMG/M metagenome (GOLD analysis project Ga0209099, IMG submission 184430) | Active sludge microbial communities of municipal wastewater-treating anaerobic digesters from Japan - AD_JPNHW2_MetaG (SPAdes) (version 2) | ecosystem: Engineered > Bioreactor > Anaerobic... | reverse complement strand
GGCACTGGCGTGGAGGTATTCGGCGGAAATAACTCTAATCCTGCATTTTATTACCACGCACTAATTAACGGCCAAGATGTTGGAACCGGCCCAGCGTTTTATGCCTCGCATTATATCAACACATTTTCTAGCGATGTATTCAAGGCAGAGATGGGTATAGATGGTTCTGCGTTTACCGGAAGATTCTTGAATTTCAGAGACAAATATTTAGACAAATTTTTAATAGATGCAACTGGATACCTATGGTCCGCATCCAGCGCAACTTTTACAGATGTGTACGCAAACTCTTTTAATGGCTATGTTCCTAGCCAGTATGTGGATATGTCTACTGGCACGCCTAACAGCCGAAATATTAACACCACGGCACCGATATACGGCGGAGGCGATTTATCCGCAGATCGCACACTATACCTAGGGACAATAACAAGTGCGCTAGTTGATAGCAGCATACGCATAACCACAGTGCCTATAACCGGCGCAGACACCACTGGAATACTGTTAGCCACGGCCGCAGTGCCAGGAGCGCTACTAGATCTCTCTACATATACTTTTGGTGGTGGCGGAGGAAACGCATACACTGATGTCGGTGTCATTGGAGACGCGGCTTACTATGTCGCTGCTGATTCTATCGCGGCATCGGGGATAAAGATATCAACAATTCGTACCACAACAACTGCTATTACATCTGCCGATGTTGACGCGTCTGTTTTAATATCTACCAAAGCCGTGCCGACTGATATTGTTGACCTTAGTACTGTGTCCAGCGCCCTAGCCGGAAAGCTCAGCAACACGGAGGCAGTGCCAACCGCGCTAGTCGATCTCTCAACAGTGACTACGGAATTATCTACCAAATTAAGTTCTGGACCCATAACATCAGCGATGGTAGACGCCTCTGTGCTAATAGCTACTTCCCCGTTCGGCGGGGATGTCTCAGGTACTTATGACGCTACCATAGTCGCCGACGACAGCCACAACCATAGTCAGATTTCTGTCACAGGATTTACCACAAGCACTGCTACTACGCTAGAAATAGCCCAGGCCACGACTTCCGCAAATGTGGCCCTCCTAGCGTCATCCCCTACCCTTAGCGGAACCTGGACATTCCTTAACCCCGTAGCAGGTAGTATAACTGGCAATGCCGGGACTGTCACGAACGGGGTATATACCAACCAGTCCTACTCCAATCCATCGTGGATTACCTACATAGCTCCCAATAAGCTGGACTATTCTACCATCACTTTAGCCATACAGAATTCTACTACGACATCTTTCGCAGCGTTCCTGGCATCGTCTCCCACTTTCTCCAGCCTGATCACTGTGCCGATGATTCACTTCGATACCAACACCACTCCGTCCGGTTTCAGAGAAGGACGGTTGTACTATGACGCGCCGAACAAAACCCTAGCAGCGCAGATTGACGCCGATGTCACGCTCCAGATCGGCCAGGAGAACCACGTCCTGGTACACAACGCTACCGCTTCTCCACTAACCAATGGGCAGGTAGTCTATATCACCGGCGCTTCCGACTCTGAGCCAACCGTAGCCCCTGCAGACGCGCGCTACTCGACGATGTCTTATGTGCTGGGCGTTGTAACAAACGCTAGCATTGCATCAGGCGCGCACGGTCTTGTGACCACATTTGGAGCCGTTAACGACCTAAATACTTCAGCTTGGTCTGAGGGAACACAGCTATACCTATCGTCTACCACCCCGGGCGCCTTTACCTCTATACCTCCATCAGAAGGCGGCCAGGATGTGCGTATAGCCCGGGTGCTTATCTCTAACGCCTCTACTGGCAGAATCCTAGTAAATGTGCGCCAGATGTTCCAGTTGACGGACGCCTCTGATGTTACTATCTCTACCCCAACAGCCGGTCAGTTGCTAATATACAACGGGCTAGAGTGGGTCAATGGTAGTGGCCAGGCCGTCGCTGCTGGTCCTGGCATAAGCTTCTACTATGATGGTACTATGATCACTGTTCCAGGAACCCAGAACGTTACCGGCGTAGAAACACTTAGCAAGACGCCCTGGGCACACGCTGAGGATGTAGAGTCTAACATAGTTAGCAACAACACCATACTGGCAGAGGCGTATGTCCACGATACTCCGCTGGGCCGTACCAAACTAGACGCAGGACCCTGGGAATTCTTCAGCTGGACTGGCGTAGACAAATCGCAGGGCGTTACTGTGATTCTACGAAACGTGATGAGAGTACGCACCAGCACCGGTACCATCACTAGCTCTGATATTGGCACATCTTCTAGGACTTTTACCTGTACCGGAGATACTCCATTTGAAACTACCTCGATAGATGTAGGCGGGACTGTAGATTCAGACTCGTACGTAAAGACAGCGAAAGGTCTATACCGCATTCTTAACAGGATCAGCAACACAGTGGTTCAGGCTGCTGTCCCATCTACGTACACCAATGAGACCAGCACTTTCTCAGTTCACAAGCGCCTGTTCCAGAGCGTATCTAGCGAGATTAACAACATCGCAGGAGCTGCTCCACTATATCCCGGACTGATACAGGTTAGCAACAAGTCAGTGCAGCCAGAGTTTACTATTCTGGAAACAGACAAGATAGCCGTGTACCGTTTCGTAAGGACGGACGCCAACACAAACACGACAGTCTACTTTGCTTATGGCGGCACGGAGAGATACTCGTACCTGACAACGCCCTTAACTACGCTGCACAATAACCTGCCAGCATTGCAGGGTGGAACAGGCAGTGGCATAACCGGCGAGTACTACCACCTAACACAGGCTAAGTATCTAGAGGTCTCTACGCTGTCAACTGACCTAGCGGCTAAGATTTCCAGATATGGCGATACGATGAGCGGGCAACTAACTGTATCGTCTTCTGTCGTAGCGAACTTAGGAGCCACGGCCCAACATACTGTGTTTACCGCATCCGGAACTATTAACGACTTCCTGCAGTATGATATACAGAACAATTCCAACGGTTCTGCAGCACAATCTGGATATTCTGCGACGGCAGATAATGGAACATCCGCGAGTAACTTTATGTGGTTAGGTATAAATAATTCCGGATTCACGGATACCTCCGATTGGAACGTTGGAGCAGCAGGAGACACTAGCTTACTATCATCGTATAACGATTTATACATTGCGAATAGAACCGGTGACAAGCGCATACTTTTCTTAACAGACGGTACCAAGGCCGCTAATATAAGAATGGTTATAGACGCCACAGGTACTGTAACCATGAACGGAAAGTTGTCTGTTATAGGTACAATCAATGGCCTCGACGCGTCCACTATTCGCACCGCTACAACTCCTATAGTCAGCGCAGACATCACCAGCCTGGACGCGGCCAAACTAACTGGAGCGGTCCCTGGAGCAGCGCTAGACTTGTCCACTTACACTTTTGGGGGCGGAGGAAACGCATATACTTCCATTGGCGTAGTTGGACAGATACCATACTATGTGGCTACCGATAGCATAGCCGCAGCTGGTATACAGCCATCGCAGATACTGACCTCTACAAATACCACGGTGGCTAGGACGAATGCCGCAAATACTTTCACAGTATCATCTAACGGGGTATACCTAAACCGTTTTGATAACCCGGACACCGGTACATCTGCAGCCAGCCAGATAGCTATGCTGGTTGGGGGAAGCGCCAATATGGAGTTAAGTCAGTGGGTAGAGAACCACTCTCTATATCCAGGTAAGACTATCCTCGGCGCAAACGGAACTGGAGGACTGGCACTATATGCAGGCCACGCATCTGGAAGGATTAATTTCTACACCAAAGGCGCCCCTACCATAGCCAACCTCAAGATGTCTATGGAGCCAGACGGCGCGGTTACAGTTACTAGTTCCACCACCATAATTGGCGCTGGAGGCTTGAGCGTAAGCTACGGAGTGGCGGCGTCCACAGTGGCCACCACGAGCACCGCCACGCTGGCGGCTTTGAATGTCACAGGGGCGGTAGAGTTCCAAAAACCCGTAAATGTTTCGATTGTGCATATCTCAAGCACCTGTGCTATGGGGTCTGGGATAATTGTATGCACGGCAGATTGCCAAGATTCGTTGGTAACTGGATACTCAGCAAGCGCCCCTTATCCTTGGGGATTTGAGGGATATCAGTATTCCGGCGTTGGTTATGCGCCATATTATTGCAAACCATATCAAAATGGATATAGATGTGTATGGGAAGTGGGTACAAAGACAGGCAATGCTTTCGTTTTTGCTTCCTGTTCGAAAGTATATTAGGAGGTGCTATATGAACGAAAATCTAGACGAAGCTAAAATCACAGCAACAAACCGTGTAAGGTATCTCGCCAAAGTTCGGCTCTCCGACACGGATTATAAAGTAGTCAGACAAATGGAACAGCCAGTACTATCAGACTCGGATTTCGCCGCCCTGAAGGCCGAACGACAATCCGTCCGCGATGCCTGCAACGCCCTTGAGGCGAATATAGCTGCCTGTACAATTGTGGCAGAAGTGCATGCCTTAGTACCGGAGGCGGCCTAGGCGCAGTATATCAGGACCCGGGAGGAGCAGCGGACCGTGTTCGTATGCAAAATGTGGCCTGTGCTACATCAAACTCGGACATAAAATACTGTTGCTGCCACTAAGGAAAACATATGATGGCATACTTAAAAAACTGTAGGGCCATAGTACCAGCCGAAGATCCGTTGCCAGATACTATGACATTGTTAGCCCCCTCTTCCCAGTACGATATCTGGAACGAAGAGCTAGGCGTCTGGGAGCTCAATCGCGAGAAGTGGCTGAACGAATGCATCAGACCAGAACGCAACCGGTTGCTTGACGCTGCAGACCAACGCGTCCGAAGGTATGACTACCAGATCCGCGCCGGCATCACAACCACAGAAACCACCAATACCATTATGGCAGTACTGGCATATATGCAGGTATTGCGAGACCTGCCGGGGACAGCAGAGTACGCTGGCTTTACCTGGCCGGTGGTACCATAGGAGATATATGTTCGCTACATTTCTAAGAGCTATTGCTTCCATATTTCTAAAGTTAGTTGATTCAGTTAATTCAACATTAGAACCGTTTAAGCCACCGCTATGGCGCGGGACAGTATCTCCAAGCCCGGAAAAGATAGCCAGCTCTTACGCGCGCGCCGTGGCCGATCTCAGCACATTTCTGCACTTCGACACTCTCCAGGAACGCGTTTGGGCTTGGAACCAGGACCCTAACGACCTTGGCGACAATTGTGTCTGGCAGGGCATTCTAACCGCCTGGCAGTGTGTGATCAATGGGCCGCTAAAAGAAAAAGCCATCAAAGGTCTTGCGTCGTTGATCGCTAACCCGAATTTTACCGGGCCTACGATTGTTTTACGGGGAATGTGCAAAATCGGGGAGTACACCCCGCCTGTGGAGCGCAAAGACTTTTACCGAACAAACGAGACAGGCACTTGCGTTAGCGCCACGGAAGAAGCTGTATATCTATGTAAAGAGGACGCTAGCCTGGACTCGCTGATAGGCGTGCTGTACGGCGCCGCCTATGCCAGCAAAGAAGGTAGCACTGCTGCTATCCAGTTAAAGGCTCAGTTGTCTAACTTGCTTGTCAGTCTCAAGAATAACAATTTCAAGATGCAGAACCGCGATGGGTCCAATACTGAGTTCGGAGACCTAGACCCCAAGCTAACCCAATTCCCTCTGCGCCTGGTAGCTCTTATGTTGGTATACAAGCTGGCCGGGGATCAAGATAGCTATCTAAGATTGTACAACCAATCAATACCAGTGCTAGACTGCACTGAGACGCACTTTCTTTCCAACCGCGGCTGGTCCAACGACCACCTGGCGTTTATGGCCTACGACGCACTCCTAACAATAGAGGCAGACCCAAAGATCAGAGAGCAGTACTTGAGCGGGCTAAAGCGCCTGTATAACAAAATAAAGGACTCGGGCAACCCGTGGTTTTCCGCGGTATGCTGCCGCTGGCTGGGCGTAGAGCTATGCAATAACGCCATAGAGGATATACAGGTATGCCTACACGACTTCTTGGTGCCTAAAGTGGCCATAGAGCGCAAAAACTCAACCTACTCTGGTATAGAGAAAGTCCAGTTTGGTAAAGAGCTAGTCGCGCTGCGGCCGTTGCGAATGTTTGACCGGGTCCCGACGGATTACTTCTGGCAGCGTGGGGCGTATCAACTGGACGGGTGGATAGGCATAACCGTACCGTATGTTCGGTTTTTCTGTCTAGACTTTCTGTTTTTGCACGATTACTTTGCCGCGTTTGGGCCTAAAGACCCTGGAAAATAGCACTAGCCTGGTATAAAATTATATAAAATTATTAAATATAGGCAACGCTATCTATAGAGGGTATTTATGAGTTTAGTCCATTGGTGTATTATAAGGCTAGGTGGAGCCAAGAACGGCAGCGAAAAGACATTCAACATCGGGCCGGATTTTATCAAAAATTTGGTGATGTTAATAACGGCGCTTATTGCGTTCGCTACCTGGCTTAGCACTACTATAGCCACTCCTGTGCAGTTAAACTATCTGAAGAGCGATATAGAGCTACACAAAGCTGCCAATATAGCCCAGTTCCAGGAAGGTAAGTTGAAGGACGCGCAACTGTCCGAAAAGGTGGACCTGATATACGCAGACACCCGGGACATAAAAAACATACTAATGTCACAGCAAACCAACCATAGAGACAATGACCGAAGATAAAAAACTATCCAAACACTTCTCCCTATACGACCTAGCATACACCTCAGCCCCCAACCTCCTCAGTAGCAATATCGCAGAGGCTGCTAAGCGTTTGCCGGAGTTGTCTGGCATTTGCAATAACATTCTAGAGCCTATTTACTCTAGGTTCAACCGAAAGCTAATAATCTACCAAGGTTTTTGTACTCCGGAAGTCGCGCAATACGCCGGGGACTACTATGATAAGTCCCACCAGGCCGGGCGCGCGGTGCATTTCTGTGTGAAGGACATACCAGGAATTCAGGTATACAACTGGATAATAGACGAGTCGGAGATATACTTTGGAACACTGACTTTGGAAATGCGGCCGTTTATTGAATGGCTGCATATCAGCCTGATGGACCCGAACTCAGAGAAGAACGGGCAAGCGAACATAAGAGAATACAAACTAGAAAGAGGGCCAAATGGAAACCGAAAATAAGCTGCACCCGCTGGAAGAGCGCCTGGCAAGATTTAAAGAGCGTGTAGCTCTGCTAGACCCAAAGACTGTTAGCGTTGTCATAACTGATAGCCCTATGCATATGAAGTATCATATCGCACTGTACGGAGCTACTGACAAAGTAGTTATTGAGCTCCCCTACGACTTTTTCGTTAATCAGGCCGAACACCCGCTTCACGGAATGCTAATATCAGGATTTGACCAGACAGAAGCGTTTGTGCGCAAATATTACGGGCTGCCAGATAATGCCGATGAGCCTACGATCACAGTAAAGGAATTGGCAGACTACTTTAGAGAAAAGCTAGACCCGCTTAGCATCACTACTGAGCACGACTTACGGGGCTTCATCTTTCCAGATGGCATACATATATCAGCTTTCACACCTAAGGGCGACAAGCCTATAGCTCAGAGTGCCTATATTCCTGGGAATATGATTTGCAAGTTGCTAGGCAACAAAGCCAGTGAGCGCAGCGGCAATCTTAGGAAGATTTTATTTGCGTACAAAATGACTAAGGAGAACCAAAATGCGAAAAATTCTTAAAGTGACAAAAGGCAAACGAACCTACATAGCCGCTGTGCTTTTTGTTATTCAGGCTATTATATTAGATTCCGGAAAGCTAGCCAGCATTCACAATCTCAGTGAGTTCTTGGCGTACGTCAGCCAGCTTTCAGGAACACCTGCTGGTGTGCTTATAAACATGGCGCTGTTAGGCTTTGGATTGCGCTTAGCTATTCCAGGTACGCCTGTGGTTGTGCCACCTACTGAACCCGCACCCGTTCCAGTAGAGGTAAAGCCAGTAGCAGCAGCGTCGGTAGAAGTAACCTCTGTTGCTGCGCCGGCACCGGCTGCTCCCGTCACTGAAATCAAAGAAACCACAGCGAAGTAATTATGGAACGCATTAGTTACGACGAGAACTCGGATCGGTCGTGGAATTGGCATTGCCAATTTTTAGGCCAGGTGATGCAGCACAACTACCGCCTGTACCACATTGCCGGGGACATCATTCAAGCGAACCCTCAGATTAAATCAATCGTTGAGCTCGGCACTGGCCGCGGGGCTCTAACGATGTTCTTAGGGCTTTGGGGCCTGCGGCTAGGCATACCGGTGGTATCTACGGACATCACCGACGGACGGTGCAAAGAAATCCTGCACGTGCTCAAGGCCATCAATGTAGAGTTTATCCAGGCTGACGAGTTCGATCCTGCCACAGACAAAATCTTGTTATCAAAAATCAACGAGCTACCTACCCTGTTTTTCTGCGACGGCGCTAAGAAGAACTGGGAGCTAAACCATTGGGCTACCTTGCTGCCGAGACAGTCCATAATCGCGGCGCATGACTTTGGTGTAGAATTTATGCCTTCCGATATTACTCCTGAAACAGCTAAGCTTATTTCGCCTATCGCGCCAGAGCGGTGGATGGAGATGAACTCACAAACTGCTTTCTACAAAATAATATGAGATTACTTAAAGAGATGCCCAGTCAGCAGTACTATAGGAAATGCAAAAATACCTATAAATTCTCTAGTAGAAAATACGCGTTGTTTGCTTGCCCTGCTTGTGGTAAGGAGATAGTTAAAAAACGTGAAGACGGTTTGAAGCAGTTAGTCTGTTCTAGAGAATGTCGTCGCTTACCTGAGGGAGTACATGAGCATAGCTGGCGAGGTGGCGTAGTAAAGCATACTGATGGTTATATTTATGTTAGAATTAACAGAAAGTATATTCTGCAGCATCGGGCTGTAATGTCAGAATACTTAGGTCGTCCGTTAACGCCAGAAGAGGTAGTGCATCATATAAACGGCAAAAAAGACGACAATAGACTAGTTAATCTAATGCTCTTCAAAAACACTGGAGAGCACTCCCTATACCACCTACAGGAGGCTACGAATGCCCAAACAGCGTGGTTCAAAATCAGGTAAGTCCGAAGAAAAGTACTGGGCGCAGCGCGCCAACGCATACAACAAGCTACGCTGGGTAGGCAAATCTACCTGCATTGCTGCGTTGCTCGATGTTGCCAACCTTACGAAAAAAGATACCGTGCTAGATGTTGGCTGTGGTACTGGCGTGCTATTTCCTTATCTGCAGGGCACCGGCGCCAAGGTATATGGACTGGATATTTCAGAAGCAATGGCGGCGCAGAGCGCAGTTAAGGGCGTGCCGATTGTAATACAAGACATTCGCAAACCCTTCCAGTTAGACCTGAAGCCAACTGTCATTATAGCTAGAATGATGCTCCACCATATCACAATAGGGCTAGACACGGCCCTGAAAAATTTGTACAATATCTTATCACCCAAAGGCAGGTTGATAGTTTGTGAGGGCGTACCGCCGAATGACACGCCGCGGATGGCAGAGTGGTATGCGCAGATGTTTAAGCTGAAAGAAGACAGGCTTTGCTTTAACGAGGCCAAGCTTACTAAGCTACTTAGGTCGGCGGGCTTTTGCAAAATATCTACTCAGGAGCACATAGACCCGAAGTTTGACATAACCAATTGGGCGGAGCATTCCTGCGTTTCCGAGAAGGACGCGCAAAAGGTAATCGAGGCCCACGTATATGCTACGGACGCCATTAAGGACGCGTACCATATGGTGTTCGATTATGACAAGATATTCGCAAGGACTAAGACGCTGATAATGTCAGGAACAAAGCGTGGCTAAATACTTTAACGAACAGAATGTTGCCAGGATGCTAGACTGTATGTCCTGGATAAAAACCAACATAGGCGTGGATACTTACCCGGTTGGCGGTACTCTGCTGGGTATTACCCGGGAAAAGGATTTTATAGAAGACGATTACGATATAGACATCGCCTATCTCAGCCTAGAACACGAACAAGACGCGGTGCTAGCAGAGTTCAATCGCATAGTTAGAGCGATGCAGGACCATAAGCTGTTGCTGAAAAGGTGCGCGCCCGGGCAAATACATATAGGCCCCTGGGGCAGCACCATATTTGACTTGTGGACCTCCTGGATAGACACTGACGGCAGGTATCATCAGATTTTTATGATAGACGGGGAGCTAACAAAGGACGAGGTGTTCCCGCTGGAGATGGTAGATTTTCTTGGGCATCAAGTACCTATTCAGTCCGGGTATCGAAGACTGAACTCGTTGCTGTACGGAACTTGGGAAGTGCGAGATCCTAAGTTCTCACACGACAAGCGCAGAATGCGCTATTTAGGGCCAAGATGACGATGACGCTATGCAAATGATAAAAACCCTACCAAGCGTAGTATTTCCCTGTAAAGACCGAAAAAACGGACACAGATACAAAATGGGCCTATTTAAATGCCCTATCTGCGGAAAAGAGATAGCACTTAGGCCTAATGAGGGTTTAAAGGCGCTATCGTGCTCTATGTCCTGCAGAGAAATGAGATATAGGTTAGAAAAACCTGTAAGAGTGCACACGGAGGGGTACCTTTTAGTTCCTTCGCCCAATAATAAGGGGCGACAAGTATACCAACATCGGTTAATTATGGAGCAGGTGCTAGGTAGGCCGCTAAAACATCACGAGTTAGTGCACCATATCGACAGGAACAGGGCTAACAATAACAAAAACAATCTTATGATTGTAACGCGTAAACAGCATCACAAGTTGCACCATTGAGGCAAGGTATGAAGATACTTGTAAAAACGGCAGACGCCACGCACGCTATACTAGCAACAGGAAAACAACAAGCACACTGCGGAAATTACTACGCGTTTCTTTTCCGAGACGCCTTCCGCGCGCTTGGGCATACTGTGAAATTTGTAGGACCCCAAGTATACCGAGATGAAATTGTGCAAGAGCCAACAGACTGGGATATGATAGTGTGTTGGGGGTTGGAGAGCTTCGTTTTTGATAAGGAATATACCACCAACTTGTTAAAGAATTTCCGAGGCAAGAAGGTATTGTACATCACCATACGCTGCGCTGACCCAATAGTTAAGCTGTTTGATATGATAGTGGGTAGCGAGGTAGAGGCATACCGCAAGTTTTACGGAGATAAGAGCATTATCCTACCGTTTTCCGGGCCTTTGCCGGAACTCATAGATAAGGATTCTAACAACCCGTATCACGACAAGAATAGCTTTAGAGTTATATACACTGGGATAGTGACTGACCGATATTTAAAAACACTCAATAGAGTAGCTAGCGCCGGATTTGACCTATACTTAGCCGGGATAAGGCTTAAGACTGGAGAGACAGCGTGTAGGGAATTTACTTTAGCGGAAATAGCCAACGACTTGCACCCGTGCATTAAGCCACTCAGTCCCAATAGCTCTCTAGAGTACGGTAAACATTTTAGATACCTAAAGCACGCGCATTGTGGCATTTGTTTGTACCCCAGCGCCGGGCATACAGGAATGCCGGCTAGCAGCAAGTTAACCGATTACACGATGTGCGGTCTGCCAGTAGTTTGCGAGGACGCTAGCCCCAACGCCTTTGTACTAAAGGTGCTAGACGCTGGGTATACCTGCAAATGGGGCGACGAGCAAGACCTGCTGGACAAGCTGATAGTTGCGAGAAACACCAAATGGAATCGGCCCGATATTATGAAACGGGCTAGGTTTATGTTTGACAGCGTAGAAATAGCTCGACGAATATGTGAACAAACATTCAGGAACTAGCTAATATGGTAAAAGAAATACAGCTAAGAAATGGCGGCGTTACTCTAGTGTCTGAGGCAGACTACGATAGAGTAGTAACAGCATGTGGCTGGTATCTGGAGAAAAATGGGTATGCGAGAAGTTCCTGTCTTCTTGGCAAGCCAAAGCAGCGGGTGCAACTACACAGATACATATTAGGAGTTACAGACCCTAAGATACTGGTTGACCACATTAACGGACAAAAACTAGATAACCGACGTGAAAATATCCGACTATGCTCCAATGCAGAAAACCAGCACAACAGGCATAAGCTTAATAGTACTAATACCTCCGGCGTGTCGGGGGTTTGCTGGCATACGCGGGATAAGATATGGACTGCGTCTGTATATGCCGAAGGTAAGCACATACATCTAGGAAATTTTTGCCATATTGACGCAGCGATTGCGGCGCGCAAATCCGCAGAGCTAAAATACTTTGGCGCGTTTGCGAGCGCCGCGAAGCTGATATAGCAGCATTAGTAGGTGGAAGATTACACAGACAGGAGTAATTATGCCGACGGGATATCCAGGAATAATGCTAGATGTGGTTGAGATCCTGCGAAAGGAACAACCCAAAAAGATTTTAGAGATAGGCACCGGGTTCGGTAAATGGGGCGTGCTGATCCGGGAATACTTAGAGGTATACGGGCAGAACAAGTGGAAGCCCTCTGAGCGTTTTGTGACGATTGACGCGATAGAGGTATACGAGCCGTACATATCTCCATTGCACAAGTACATCTACAACAATATCACCATCGGGGATATTGGGGACCTAGCGCCGACCTTGCCTAAATATGACGCTATCATTATGTTTGATGTACTGGAGCACCTGCAGAAGCGACAAGCAGAGCAGACCCTCAAGACGCTGATGGAGAAGACAAATTTATTCTTGCTATCTGTGCCGCTGGGCAAAGAGGCGTTGTATCACTTTGACGGAGAAAACGAAAAAGAGTCTCACGTATCGGCGTGGGAATATGCGGAACTAAAAGACTACCCTAATTGTGTGTTCCATAAGATGTACGACAACAGGCCGGTAAACATAGGTTTGTTCGCGTACACGCCTGGTTTAAATTCAAAATAGACAAAACAATGAAAAAGTAAATATGAAGGCGAGAGAATTAATAATAAAAAGCGACGGTACTGTCCGCATACCCTTGGGCAGAAGTTCGGGTCATGGAAAATGCGCAATAATAGATATAGAGGATGTGCCCCGTGTAGCTGGTTTTAATTGGGCTATTCGCGGCAATGGATACGCAGGTAGATCTGTAGGTAGTGCGACCGAATACTTGCATAGAGTTATTTGCCCGCCGAGATTCGGAGAAGAGCCCGACCACATCAACAGAAACCGGCTAGATAACCGTCGCGAGAATCTTCGCAGCGTGTCTCGGTCGATAAATAGGTTAAACACGCTAGCACGCGGGATATCTAAGCATAAAGGCGCGTATCGACAGCCTAATAGCGCCAAAAGCCCTTGGTCTGCTAGAATAGGCACAAACGGTAAGGTGAGATACCTTGGTTGTTTCAAAACTGTAGCGGCCGCGCACGCCGCTTGGCTTGCAGCGGCTAAAATGCAGTATGGAGATGACGCCGCGCTCGGAATAGAGCCTACAGAATAAGCAGTAATGTGCACTATGCTATATGCGAATAGACTTGCGCAGTGATGTGACGGTTTTCGTCACGACCTGCAATAACAACCCGAACTACGCGGCGTGTCTTGCAGCACTGGCGAAGCAAACCGTAGACTTCCAGTTAGTGATACTGAGAAAGGTATCGCCATTGTCTGCTGCATTCCAGCGGATGATAGATACCTGCCAGACGCGTTTTTATGTCCAGTGCGACGAGGATATGGTGTTATACCTCAACGCCATAGAGCGCTTGTACACAAAGATAAGTAAGACCGATAGGGACAAGATAGCTTTTTGCTACGCGCTGTTGTTCGACCCGCACCTCAACAGGGAGATAGAGGGGATCAGGATCAACCGGCATAGGCTGATAAAGAACTACCCGTTCAAGCATAACTGCATCAGCTGTGAGCTAGACCAGTCTAACCGACTGTTAGCTGACGGGTTATCTTTTGAGATGATGAGCGAAGTGGTGGGACAGCACTCCCCAGAGTGGTCCCCTGAGCTTATTTTTATGCGCTATCTGAATATATGCCAGAAGCGCCGCGCGCTGGATCTAGATCTAGGTTACAACAATTTACTAGAGGTATTGTCTAAGAAGGTAGCAGAACAAAAATCGCCAGTTAATGTAGCAGCATTAGCGGGTGCACTGATAGGCAAATTCGGGCATCGCTGCGATAATGTCGAGAAAGATTTTAACCAGTACTCGCAACACTTCAAAAAAGCTGGAGACATACTGCCAATGATCAACGAGACCTACAAGCCCGTAAAGGTTCTATATGCCTACGATGTGCCTGGCTGGGTATTCTACTTCGAGGCAAAGGCATATGAGAAATATTCTGCGTTGAACATTACGCCAATCCAGGGACCCAAAATAAAAGATTCAGACCTGGACGGCGTTAGCCTGGTTATCTTGCCGGGTAGCTGTATGTACAAATCTCTGAAGGATACTGGCATAATCGACAAGATCAAGAACAGAAACATACCCATAGCCGTGCAGTACAATAGCGAGATAGAGCTAGACCTGAAGCGGCCTCTGGTGGTTGCCGACTATCTGCTGGCTAGCTCTCCCAAGATTTACCAAAGACTGATATCGATGTCCGGGCTGGGTGTCGAAAATGTTTACTTTATGCCACGGTGCGTGGACACCGAAAAGTTTTACCCCGAAAATAAGGCTAACAATTTTTCCATAGGCTGGGCAGGAAACCCAACCTGCGAAGTAAAGCGCTACGAGTTGTTAGACACGCTGAAGTACCCGGTAGTAGTAAAAGCCAACTATGGTGATAAGTATTTCGTAGAGCGCGACAATGCTAAAGAGATGCGGGGTTTTTATAACAGCCTGGATGTGTACCTGATGCTTAGCGCCACAGAGGGCTCGCCAATGACCGTTCTAGAGGCTATGGCTTGTGGGACTGCTGTGCTAGCGACCGATACCGGTATAGTTCCGTTGATATTGTCGAGAGAGTGGATTATACCGAATTGCGGAGACATTACTGCCCGGGTCAACGCCAAGCTAGACTATTTAAAGATGCACCCGGAAGAAGTCAAGGCAGCAGGGCTAAGGAACCGGGAATTCGTTTTAG
>Ga0209099_1002767_pt1 | contig 14994 bp, 20 predicted proteins | sample AD_JPNHW2_MetaG_FD_184430 | JGI IMG/M metagenome (GOLD analysis project Ga0209099, IMG submission 184430) | Active sludge microbial communities of municipal wastewater-treating anaerobic digesters from Japan - AD_JPNHW2_MetaG (SPAdes) (version 2) | ecosystem: Engineered > Bioreactor > Anaerobic... | reverse complement strand
CATCCCAAAGGCTCAGCTTATTATCGCTGACATACCCTACAACGTCGGCGTCAATGCCTACGGGTCCAACCCCTCATGGTACGTCGATGGCGACAACGCAAACGGCGAAAGCGCCCTAGCCGGCACTACGTTTTTCGATACTGACCTTGATTTTAGAATTCCCGAGTTCATGGCGTTTTGCTCTCGGATGCTTATACACGAGCCAAAGGATCGCGGAAAGGCGCCCTGCATGATTGTGTTTTGCTCTTTTGAGCAGCAATTTATTCTGATTGAAGAAGCAAAAAAGCACGGCCTCGCCAACTATATCAACCTCGTTTTCAGGAAGAACTTTTCCGCCCAGGTACTGAAGGCGAATATGCGCATCGTCGGCAACTGCGAATATGCGATTCTGCTTTACCGCGACAAGCTGCCGAAATTCAACAATCACGGGAACATGGTTTTTAACTGCTTCGACTGGCCGAGAACGGACGACACGCCAAAGATCCACCCGACACAGAAACCAGTTCCGCTGCTAGAACGCCTCATTGAAGTGTTTACGGACTACAACGATGTCGTGATAGATCCAGTGGCCGGAAGCGGGTCAACGCTCGTCGCCGCGAAGAATCTGCACCGAAGGGCTTACGGCTTCGAGATAAAAAAGGATTTCTACCATGCCGCGCTTGAGCTAATCGCCAAGACCGAAGCGCCGCGCCTATTCGACGAGCCGCGAGCCAAGGCCGTGCCGCAGGAGCTCGGCCTATGATCGCCGCAAGAAATTTTCAAAACCCCCATAGTAAAGAATCCCCCGGGGCGGTATACTCAACAATGTCGGGCGGAGTGGTGTCCCCCGGCGCCCCCGCTTGTACGAGCGGGCGAAGTTGTATTATTGGGCATTGTTTAAGGCGCGGGCGTACACCCGCATCAAAGGCGCTCACCACGCCTGCCTTGGATGATGCCCTTTTCTTTTGCCCACAGCCGGAAACGGAAAGGAGGGCAGCGTAATGGCAACCCAGCGGTACATTTCAACGAGCTTCTGGGATGATGAATGGATTCAAACGCTCGATCCATCCGAGAAGCTGCTTTACCTGTATTTAATGACCAATCCACTAACAAACATCGCAGGAGTCTACAAGATCACAGTGCGCCGTATGTGCTTTGATACCGGATTCAACGCGGACACGGTAGGGCATATCCTGGGGAAGTTTGAGAAAGCCGGGAAGGCGTACATTTACGACGAATACATTGTGCTTCCATCATGGCCGCAGCACCAAAAAGCGGAAGATCGTTCAAAGATCAAGAAGGGAATTGACGCCATAATTCAAAGCCTTCCGGCCGATATTGTGAAGTATATGGTATCGATAGGATATAGATACCATATCGAAGGCTATCCATACCCTTCGAACTATTCTGATATTGATTCTGATATTGATTCTAATTCTAAGAGAGAGACGCCGCAAGCGGCACCGACACCTGATCCTTCCCCTTTCCGGTTCACTCCCCCGACCTATGCGGAGGTGCAAGCCTACTGCACCGAGCGGAGCAACTCCGTCGACCCTGGCCGCTTCCTTGACTTCTATACCTCGAAGGGCTGGATGGTCGGCAAGAACAAGATGAAGGACTGGAAAGCGGCGGTTCGGAATTGGGAGAAGCCGCGCGATGGAGACTCGCCGCCGAAGTTCAAGATAGCGCGGCCGATGTTCGACATTAGGGAGGGCTGACTATGATCGTAGTATGTCCGAAGCATGGAATCGAGTACGAGAACCTAATCATGGCCGGAGGTGTGCGCCTTACGGGCCGGTGTCCAAGGTGCAACGCCGAAGACTTCGAGCGCGAGAAGCAAGAGGAAGGGCGGAAAGCGCGTGAACGCTGTATTGCTGAATTTAGGGGTATGAACATCGAGCCGGAATACTATCAGGCAAGCCTTGTAACCTTTATCGCCACGACTCCCGAGCTAAAGAAGAACGCGGGCCTGGTTCAGAATCTCATCGACGGCCAAGTCCGCGAGCTGGTAATGGTTGGCGGGAACGGGACGGGGAAGACCCACCTTGCCGTCGCCGCGGTGAAGGCGCTTCGCGGGAAAATTTACTCGATGTATGAGATTTCTACGCGCATCCGGTCGACCTACGCGCCGAGGGCCGCCGAGACAGAGCTGGAGGTAGTCGATGAACTCGCCCGGACGCCAATCCTTGTTATCGACGAAATCGGTCGGACAAAGGGCTCGGGCGCCGAGCTTGATTGGCTTTCGTACATTATCGACAAGCGCCACGTCCGCAACCTCCCGACGATCCTGATTAGCAATAAGCACCTTCGCCGCGATTGCCCCTCGCCTACCGGCTGCCCGAACTGCTTTGACAACTACATCGGCGAAGATGTCATGTCCCGCCTTTTTGAGAGCGGCCTCGTCCTTCATTTCACCGGAAACGACTACCGCAAGACCTCGAAATCCCCCGCCCGACTTCCCGAAAAAAGCACGATCCGTTAAAAAACTTTGAAAAATGATGTAGTAATGCGACAAGTTATGGTGTATAGAGGAACTAGAAGGGTCTCTTTTTTGCGCGTGGTGGAAATTTTAGGCGGAGCCGCAAGGCTCAAGGGGCGGATGTGGCGGACGATGAGACTAAACAAGGCTCAAAAGCCGGACAGCCTCCGAAATACAAATCCGCCGAACTTCTCGCCGAAGCAATAAACGCTTATTTCGATAGCCTTAAAGGCGATATGAAGCCGCCCACGGTAGCCGGCCTTGCCTACGCTCTTGGCTTCTGCGACAGGCAGAGCCTTTATGATCAAGAGAAGCGCGGATCCAAATATTCTTGCGTTATAAAAAAAGCCAGGATCTATATCGAGTCCTGCCATGAGGCGGGGCTATACGAATCATCGGCAGCCGGCCATATCTTCTGGCTCAAGAATCACGCCGGCTATGTAGACGTTCAAGGTGTCAATCTTGGCGGTTCCGTGGTCGACGTAAACTACTCCACCCTCTCCGACAAGCAAAAGGCCGCAATCTGCGCTGCCAACGAAGCCCTCGCCGAGGCCGACAAGTGAAGGCCCTTTCCCCTCTCGAAATCCGAACACTCGCCGGGCGGCTCTCGCTCTACGAGTACATGCGCAACCAGTATCCCCGCTTTTTCACCCCCGACAAGCCGCACCTCCGCTCGCTCTGCGACACCCTGCAAGCCTTCGTCGAGGACAAGCTGCTCGATGAGCACGGCCAGCCGGTGCGAAATCTCATGCTCAACGTCCCGCCCCGCCACGGGAAGACGCTTTCCGTCATCGGCCTCGTCCAATGGGAATTAGGGCGCGACCCGCTGCAATCCTATGCGTGCGTTTCGTACAACGAAAAGCTCTCCGGGCGATTCGCCCGAGGCGTCCGCGACGCGATGCAGGAAGTCAAAGCGGGTCCGCGCCTTGTCTATGGCGACTATTTCCCCAGGACCAAGGTGAAGGCCGGAGATGGTGGATACGAGACGTGGAGCGTCGACGGTTCGCCATTCTCTTTCCTCGCCACCTCTCCAGGCGGAACGCTAACCGGCGTCGGCTGCACGCGCGGCATCATCGACGACATTGTCAAATCGAGCGAGGAAGCCTTTAACGAGTACACCCTCGAAGGCCACTGGGACTGGTATGTGAACACCTTCCTGTCGCGCCTTGAGGCCGGAGCCAAGCAGCTTATCATCATGACGCGCTGGGCGACCGGCGACCTATGCGGGAAGCTCTTGGAGCGCGAGCCCGAGAAATGGCACGTGATCCTTATGCCGGCCAACACGACCGGAGCCGAAACGCCGACGGACGCTGACATGCTCTGCCCCGCCGTACTAGACGCCGCCACCTACATCGAGCGCAGGGAGAAGACGGACCCGGTCATCCATGCGGCCAACTACGACCAAAAGCCCTACGACTCCACGGACAAGCTCTATCCAGCCTTGAAGACCTACCGCATCGAGGACGCGCCAAAGTTCCAGAAGGTTGAAAACTACACCGATACCGCTGACGAGGGCGCGGACTATCTCGCCTCGATCACCTACGGCGTCGCCTCCGGCCTCGCCTACATTCTGGACGTGATCTACACCCAGGACGCGATGGAATCGACCGAGCCGCAGACCGCCCGAATGCTCACCGAGCGCAAGGTGCAGCGGGCGCGCATCGAAAGCAACAACGGCGGCCGAGGCTTTGCCCGCGCCGTCGAGAAGATCCTACGCGCCAACGGCAATAGTCAAACCATGGTCGAATGGTTCCATCAATCCGAAAACAAGGCAGCCCGCATTCTGTCCAACGCCGCGAGCGTTTGCAACTGCGTATTGTTCCCCGAGGGCTGGCAGTATCGCTGGCCCAAGTTCTACCAGGACGTCACCCGCGCCGGCCGAGGCGTGAAGTGGACCCATGACGATGCGTTCGACGCGCTGACCGGGATCGTGGAAAAGAGCCTGACCCGGCCCGCCTTCGCCATTCTGTAGGAGTTGAATATGGCCTGCTATATCTGCGGATACCCTGCCGTTTTGAAGTGCCGCCAGTGCGGGAAATCGGTATGTAATCGCCACTACAACTACGACGACGGCAAGTGTACGACCTGCCATGATGCGCAGTTCGCCAAGCCGGCCACGGTTGAGACGAAACCCGCCGTCGCCATCGAAACGAAGCCCATGACCACTAAGCCTAAGAAGGGCAGGAAATAAGCATGGCAGTAAAGCGCCGCCCCGAGTTTGACTCACGGAAAGGCGGCCTGCAGAAGCTCTGGACGCAGGCGCCCGAGGGCAATGTCGCCGCGCTCCTGGAGCTTTATCATACCTCGCCGCGCATGGATGCTATCGACATCAAGGCGCAGCACATCGCCGGGACGCCCTGGGCGCTCTACGACAAGGCCGCCTGGGACGAATCGCCCGACGAAGCGCAGCCGATAAAGAATCATCCCGCCATCGAGCTATTGACGAATCCTTGCCCCGCCTACCCCGAGATCGACGGAGCCGTCCTCATGTATCTCACCTACGTCTACAAGCGCGTGACCGGGGAAGCATACTGGTGGAAAATCAGGAACGGCTCCGCCATTGAATCGCTCTACATCATGCCGAAATCGTGGTGCTTGCAGACCCCGAGCCTGGGCAGCCCCTATTTCCTTTTCGTGCCCTCAGGCGTCGCGGGCGGGCAGGCAATCAAGGCCGCGCCCGAAGATATGGTGTGGTTCAAGAGCCCGAACGTTACCGACCCGTACAGCCGGGGCCGCGGACGATCTGAGAATATGCTGGATGAATACGAGAGCGACGAGCTGGCCGCCAAGTATGCCAAGAATTATTTCTACAACGACGCGACCCCGCCCCTCGCCATCCATGCGCCGGGGGCAAGCCCCGAGGAAGTGGAGCAGCTCAAGACCTCATGGCTGCAGCGCGTCGGCGGATTCCTCAAGGCTCGTGCGCCCGCGTTCCTGACCTGGGAAGGCGCGAAGGTCGAGAAGCTTTCCGACAGCGCCCGCGAAATGGACTTCGTTGAATCTCGCAAGTTCCTGCGCGACATGGCGAACCAGCACGAGCAGCTCCCGCCCGAGATCGCGGGAATCCTCGAGAACTCCAACCGGGCGACGATCGATGCCGCCTATTATCTTTTCACCAAGAGCGCCCTAACCCCCGAGTTCGCCTCCCTCGATGCGACGATCACGCGCCAGCTCATCGCCAGCGACTACGACGACCGCATTGTGTACCGGCATAAAAACACCGTGCCGCAGGATGAGGCGTTCAAACTCACAAAGGTGAACGCCGGCGCCGAACGCGGAATGCTGACCCGCGCGGAGTGGCGCAAGGCTATGGGCTACCCGGTGGACGAGTCGAAAGACAACGTCTACGTCGTGCCCTTCTCGCTCACCGAAATGAAGCCCGGAGAGAAGCCGGAGCCTGAGCCCGCGCCTGCGCCCGAAGCGGCCCCGGCCGAACCTCCTGCCAAGACAATCGAGTTTTCCATCACGAAATCCGCCAAGGGCCACTTTACGCCCGAGCAGAAGTCCGCGATCTGGAAGACCTTCGACGCGACGGCAGTATCAGGCGAAGGGCTCTTTTCCAAGGCTGTCGAGAAGCTGGCCGCGGCACAAGCGAAGCTATTCCATGACACCTTCAAGTCCGAGCTGGGCAACTCCCGAGACTTCGCGGGAGCGGTCGAGCGCACGTGTCAGAAGGTACTCGGGAAGACCGCAGACGCCGCCGTGAAGTCGGGCCTCGCCCCTGCGTGGCTCAAGAGCATGAAGCAGGGCTTCGAGCTTGCCCAGGAAGTGCTCGGGCGCGGGCTGGACTTTTCGCTCTACGATCCGAAGTTCAACGCTTGGGTGGATCAAGCTGGACTCATGAAGGCCAAGGAGATCAACGATACGACGCGGGCCGCGCTGCGCGAGAAGCTGGCGGCCGAAGTCTCAGAGGGCGTGCAGTCCGGCGAGTCGATGTCAAAGATAGCGGCCAGAATCCGCGAAGCCACGGACGGAGTCTACGACAACATGTCGAAGAACCGCGCCAAGGTCATCGCCCGAACGGAAACCATGTCGAGCGTAAACACCGGCGAATTCGAGGTCTACAAGGGCGAGGGCGTGACGAAAAAGGAATGGCTCGCCACGCAGGACGACCGGACGCGTGACGAGCACGCCGCGGCAGACGGGCAGATCGTGGGAATCGATGAGCCGTTTATCGTGGGCGGAGAAGCCCTACAGTATCCCGGCGACCCGACAGGAAGCGCCGGCGAGGTAATCCAGTGCCGATGCACGGTCCTTCCCGTGCTCGAGGAGTAACGCATGAAAAACGGACAGGCCGCCGCGAATGGCGAGCTGCTGAAAAACGACCTCACGACCGTGAACCAGGCCGACATCATCCAGGCAATGGCGGGACAGGCTGGGCTGGAAGTCATCTCCGACACCGCCAAGCATACCGCCGCCGTGGGGACGTGCTACGCCGTGATCAAGTTCCTCACTGACAGCGTCGTGACGGAGATCGTGGCCGACGCCTCGGCGCCCATTACGGGGACGCTGGACGGCCTCGCCTTCGCCGCCAATTTCGCGCTCTACGGCAAGTTCGCAAGCGTAAAGCTCGCCTCAGGCTCGGCGATCCTCTACCTCGGGGGCATGTGATGAACGCCGGAGAGAATGCCGCCCCGCTCGGGCCTGATCGCTCACTTCTCGCTTCGACGGATGCTCTCGGCTTTGCCGGGATCAGGTATGTATGGATCGATACAGACGCATGGGACGACACCCGCGCCTGGAAGGACTGAACCATGGCGAAAATAACGATAGAGAACGGAAGCGCAGGCGCAGTGATTAGGGCCGCGATCAATGACATGTTTACCGAGATTTACGCGAAGCTCGTGCCAGCCACCGCAATCGCCGACGGCTACTTGAAGAAAGAGGACTTCGACACCTTCAACAAGAAGCAGGCCGCGCTCGTCAACGCCGACGCCTCACATGACGGCAAGCTGACGAAGGAAGACTGGGCGGCGTTCAACGGCAAACAGGCCGCGCTGACCGACCCGCTCTGCCTCGTCGCGCCTCCCGCCACGGCCGGAGCCGCCGGAACGAAAGGCCAGTGGGCGCAGGACGGAACTTACATCTACCTCTGCACGGCGACCGATACATGGGTCCGCGCCGCCGTTGCCTTCGCCACCTGGGGCGAATGATGAGCAGCCGAAAGATGAAGGCCGCGCGAAAGCGCGTTGAGCCGATCGCGCAGCGCACTCTCGCCGAGCAGCGGGCCGTGTTCCGCTATCCGCTCTGGCGCCGTATCGTCGGGATCTTCGTTCCAAGCGTCAAGGCCAATTTCCGCGAGAACTTCGAGCGGAATCTGACCCAGGCGATCAAGGTCACGACCAAGGCCGTTACCCATAAGGTAGCAAGGAGAACGGCATGAACATGAACGAAAGCCGAACGCTGACCGTCAAGGCCGCGACGCAGGGCGAGCGCATCATCCGCTTCATCGCCTCGGACGAGTCCCTTGACCGGGACGGAGACATTGTCACCGCGACCGGCTGGAAGCTGGACAACTACCTAAAGAATCCCGTCGTGCTCTACGGCCACGACTACGGAGAGCTTCCCGTGGGCAAGGCCGTGTCTGTCATCATCGACCCCGCCGCGCGCCAGCTTGTCATCGACGTATCCTTCCCCGCGATCAAGGATATTTCCCCCGAGGGCGAGCCTTCCGAGCACGCCCTCTTTGTGGACTCAGTCTACAACCTCGCCAAGCTCGGCCTATTGAATGCGGTGTCCGTCGGATTCCGAGGCATCAAGGTCGAGCCGATCCTCGACGGCGACGGCCACTGGACCGGGCGCCGCTTCGTCGAGCAGGAACTCATGGAGCTTTCCATCGTCCCCGTACCGGCCAACGCCAACGCCGTGGCCATCATGCGCGGGGCCAAGGTGGACGAGACCGTCATCAAGAGCTTCCAGGCGACCGCCAAGCAGGGCCGCCGCCTCTCCGCCGCCTCGCTCGCTTCCCTCCGGGCTATCCGGGGGAAGCTGGACGAATGCAACCGCGTCCTCGACGAAGCCCGCGCGGAGTATGGAACCCTCGTTGGCGACCTGGACCAGGGCGACGATGAAGGCGAAGAGGAATCCCCGAAAGGCACCAAGCCCGACGCGAAGAACGCGGACGGCATAATCGAAATCGTCAATACTCGCGTATACGAGTTCGACGAGCCGAAGAACGGCCAATCTCACGACAAGGAGTAAGCAAATGCAGCTTACCGATGTTGAGCTCAAGAAAATGATCGATGACGGATCGAAAGCCGCCGTCGAAGCCGCGCTCGCCGAGAAGGCAGCCGCGGACAAGGCGCACGAGGAGGAGCACAAAACCGCCCTCCGCGCGCAGTTCCAGGAAGTCTACGAGGCCAACCGCATGCGCGAGGACTCGAGCGGCGTAAAGGCAATGACCCCCATGCAGAAGCTGGGGCGCATCATCATCGCCGCGGCCGCTGGGCAGTGTGACCCCGAGAAGATGCTCGCCTTCTCCAAGAAAAACTACGACGGCGACAAGGAGATCGACGGCTACATCAAGAAAACGATGGAAGCCGGCGTTCCCTCCACTGGTGGCTTTACTATTCCCCATCCCATCATGGGCCAGCTGATCGAGCCGCTCTACCAGGAGACTTTCCTGGACAAGATCGGAATGTCGAAGCTCCCTATGCCCAACGGAAATCTCACCCTGCCCCGCGTGAATACTTCGTCCACGGTTGGCTGGGTCGGCGAAATCCCCGCAACCACGCCCACCGGAATCGTGCTCGGCGACGTGAAGCTCTCGGCGAAGAAGCTCTACGCCAAGCTCCCCATTTCCAACAGCCTGCTACGCTATAGCGCCGTGGGGCTCGAATCGTTCTGCGCCCGTGACCTCCAGCGCAAACTGACCCTGGCAGTGAACGACGCCGCCCTCTATGGAACTGGTGGGTCCTATCAGCCCCTCGGCCTCTCGGGCATCACTGGCATCCAGTCCTCGGGAAGCGCCTCTACCGCGCTCACCGCCGCCGCGACCGTCGATATGATCTCCCTCCTCAGGCAGGCGAATGTCGCCATGAGCCGCCCCTACTGGGTCATGTCCCCCGCGATGGAAGGCTGGCTCAAGAATCTCAAGACCACCGTCGGCGCCTTCATCTACCGCGACGAAATGAACAACTCCAAGACCGTCGAGGGCATCCCCTTCGTCGTGACCACCGGATCGAGCTACACCGACACCACGACCGACTACGCCGATCTCTGGCTCGGAGACTGGGACTATTTCCTCTGGGGTGCCTCCCGCGATATGGAGCTGACCATGAGCAAAGAGGCCACCTACATGTCGGGCGCCACCGCCTACAGCGCTTTCGACCGCGACGAGACCGTCATCAAGGTAGTCGCTGAGCACGATTTCAACGTCAGCCAGCCGCTCGCCTTCGTGCATGGCATTTACTCGGTCGCCTAAGGGCAAAGGAGAATAGTATGAGCATCGTAAATTCTTTCGGGAAGCTGACCGCCGCGAAGGCCCTGCCCTCCACGCTGGACGACGGCACGGCGATCGTTGGTGCGATCATCGACCGGCTCGGCTACCAGTCCGCCCTGCTGATCTATTCCTTCGAGGCGTCGACCGGCAGCCCCAACGCCGCCACCGCCTCCCTCATCGTTGAGGACGGCGACAACTCCGCCCTTTCCGACGCGGCCACCTTCGCCACCCTCGAGACCGCCAAGAACATCAAGACGGCGGGCATCGCCCAGTACAACATCGACCTCTCGAAGGCCAAGCGCTATATCCGCTTCACGAATGACACGACCTACACCGCCGGCAGCTCGCCCAAGAACCAGCTCGCCGCCGAAGTCGTGCTCTTCGATAAGGACGTGGACGCCGACACCTCCACGGTTTACGGGAGATAGGAATGGCGGCCGTTGACGGACTCTGCACCCTGGCGAATGTGAAGCTCCTCCTCGGAATCACGAGCGACACGACGAAGGACACCTTGCTCGAAATGCTCATCACCAAGGCCAGCGCGGCTATCTGCGCAGCCACGGGGCGAGTACTAAAGCGGGCGACCTACACCGCCGAGCCCTACGCCGTCAACGGCCAGCCCTACCTCTACCTCCGCGAGTGGCCGATCCAGGCGCTCACGAGCGTGACCCTGGGCGGCGCCCTGCTGACCGTCGAATCGGACTACTTCATGAGCGCGGCTGACGCCGCCGTTGGGCGCATCTATAAACCTGACGGCTGGAACGGGGCCATGCTCTATCGCGGCCTCATCCCCGACGCCTACGACGGCGACAGGGAAATCCTCGTCACCTATGAGGCGGGCTACTACCTCCCCGACGATGTAACGACCTCCCCGGCCACGCCGCACTATGTGGCGGGCTCCGCTGACTCGCTCCCGGCCGATCTCGAGGCCATCGCGGAAGCGGCGGTTTGCATCAGGTACGGAGCGGTTCAGAAGGGCGCGGACGGTTTGACCTCCATCAAGGAAGGCCAGGTCTCCTATACCTTCGCCGAAGGCGGAAGCCTCCTCAATGCCGACCTCAGGAAGGCGCTCGCTCGCTACGCGAGGATCGCCGCATGATCCGCAACAAGGCCCTTGACCTGTACGAGGCCACGCTCACCTACGACGCCGAGAACAACCCCGTCAAGACATGGCAAAAAATCCATGCCGTGACCGACGGCGGAGAACTCGTCACCGACGGAGGTGAACTGGTTACGTATGGCGCCGTGGGCCAGTCGGGAAATCTGCAGCCGCGAAGCCTCACCGAGCAGGAATGTGCTCTTTATGGCATTTCGGGCGCCGCGGCCGATGCGATGCTGTTCCTCTGCAACAACGACCCGGAAATCCAGCGCGGGCGCAGGCTCTACGACGGGGCGACCAAGTACGACATCGTTGCCGTGAACCCATGGCCGTCACATACCGCCGTGATCCTCATCCCCGTGCAAGGCGGCGGCGCATGAGTTTCGAACTAGACCCCGCCATTGCTGAACAGGTGGCCGCCCTACAAGCCAAGTTCAGGCAGCGCCGGGAGAAGCTGGATAACGACACGAAGAAGGCCGTCAACTCCTGCGCCCTCAAGGTAGAGCGCGACATCAAGGAGAACATGACGCCGGACGGACCGAGCGCCCCCGGGGAAGCCCCCGCCGTGGATACCGGGCGCCTTCGCGCCTCGATTACGCACCGCGTGGAAATGGAGTCGGGCGAGGCCGTGGCCTATGTCGGGACCAATGTTGAGTACGCGCCCTATCTTGAATTTGGAACGACCAGGATGCAGCCGCGGCCCTTCATGGTCCCGGCCATCGAGCGCAACCGGGAATGGATCAAGAACAAACTGGCCGCCGTGGTTAAGGATCCTGAAAGCGTAGGGAGCGCCGAATGAACGTGAAAGCCTGGATCGTGGGAAAGCTCCTCGCCAACACCGCACTCGTGGCGGCCATCGGCGGGCAGACTCACCTCCTGCCCCAGCACCCCGGAAAAGTGGCGGCCTTCCCTTGCCTGATCTACACCGAGGCGAACGCAGCCGACAGGCACTTCGCGGACGATGCGCCCCTGGCTACCGAGTCCGTCTTTACCTTCGACATCTACGTCTCGGGCGGCTCAACCTCGGCCATCGATGATGCGCTCCACGCGGTAATGATCGGGCTTTTCTATGCGCGCGAATTTTCAGCGGATGTCCCTGACGCGGACTTGAACGTCAAACACAAAAACTCAAGATACCGGCGGACTTTGTGCGCCGAGGATCTTGCATAAAGGAGTCTAAAAATGGCTTATGCAGCTAGACCGGCTTTCGGCGCAAGCGACCTCGTCTACGCGCTCATGAACGCCGGAACCGACATCGTGGGCGGCGCCGCCACCTACGGAGCGGTCAAATCCCTCGCGGGACTGGGGAAGATCTCTGTCAACCCGAACCCCTCCATCGCCAAGCTCGCGGGCGACGACAACGCCGGGCAGCACGTCCTCGCCTCGATCGGAAAGATCGATGTGCAGGTGGAACTCAACGACATCGAGCCTTCGGCCGAGGCCGAGATTTTCGGCCATACCTACGCGGCCGGCTCCATCGTCAAGAGCAAGAACGACCAGCCCCCGCGCCTCGCGCTCGGCTACAAGGTGCGCCACACCGGCTCGAGCGTCTTCACCTATGTCTGGCTCCTCTCGGGCGTGTTCATGCCCCCTGATGAGGCCAATGACACCAAGGGCGAGTCCGTCACCCTGCGCCGCAAGGCTCTCAAGGCCGAATTCTTCCCCCTCGTCTCCACTGGCGTGTGGGAGCACAAGATGCGCACGGACGACGCGAACGCCTCCGCGGCCCTCGTCACCGGCTTCTTCTCCACCGTCGTGCAGTCGGGCGGCGCTGACCTCGGCGCCCTGACCCTGACCTCCGGCACCGGCGTGGCGTCCACCAAGACCATGGTGCTGACCTTCGCCAAGGCGGGCGGCGGAACGGCGGCGATCGCCAACGCGAACGCGCTCAACGTCTACGCCATCCTGGACACCACCAAGGCGCTCCTCGTTCCCACGACCTTCACGCCGAGCGCTGCAGGGGTCGCGCCGACGCTCACCGTCGTGTTCTCGGCCCTCACCACGGGCTTGCACACGGTCTTCGTTACCGCCGACCTCAAGGACAATTCCGGCGTTTCCTGCGTGGCGAAGGCCATTGCAGTCATCCCGAGCGCATAGCTTAAATGAGCCGGGGGCGCAAGCTCCCGGCATTTCCTAGGAGGGAAATATGGCAGAGAAAAAGGCAATCCTGACGATTGACGACATCGCGCCGGATCGGGAAATCGTGTCCGTGTTCGGCAAAGACTACCCGCTCCTCGACTACGAGGACATGGGCCTCGTCAGATACTCCAAGTTTATCAAGAAATATCGGTCCGTCAGCGACCAGGCAGACAAGGCGGACGAGCTTGATCCTGCGGCCTACGAGGAATTCGAGCGCGGCCTCTGCGAGATGGTCGAGACCGTCCTCATGGGCATCCCGCACGACGTGGCCGAGCGCATCTCCATCGAGAAGAAGCAAAAGGTGCTGACCTGTTTTTTTACCGTCGCCACGAGGACGCTGCAGGCGGCGATGAAGGCGCCGGAGAAGACCGAGGACCAGCAGACTACGGCGACCTGATCCCGCGATTGCAAGATCGGTACAGGGCGGGCGACCCGCTCATCTGGCTGAAAATGCCGATGCGCTGGCTGAACGCCTTCACCACGATGCTGCCCCGGCTTCGCGCCGAGGAAAGCATCAGGCGCGTCCAGGAAGCGCAGTTGGCATCCGGGACGATGGACAAGGACAGCGCCGACGAGACATGGCGGGCATGGCAGGAACAGGCGAATCCAGGGGCGGCCGAGGACGATGAAGACGATTATTTGCCAGCATTTATGGCATAGGGGCGATTGATGGAAATTGACGAGCTAGCGGTAAAAATCACCGGAGACTCAACCTCGCTCCAATCGGCCATGAATCAGGCGACCGACGCTATAGGCAAGCTCGGCATCGGAACCTCGACGCTCACCGGGCTGCTCGGGGCGGCCGGGCTGGCCGGAGCCTTCAAGATCGCCTACGACGCAGCCTCGAAGATGGTGCAGGCATTCCGCGACGACGAGACCGCACAGCTCAAGTACAACGCCGCCCTCGCCGCCTCCGTCGCCATCACAGCGCAAGGGAAGAAAGCCCTGGACGATTATGTCCCGGTTTTCGCCTCCCTCGCGGGCATAGCCGAAGCCGACACGCAAAGCATCATCGCCATGCTTGCGGCAACAGGGCGAAATAATACCGAAATAAAGATGATGCTTGAAACCGCCCTCGGGATGTCAAACGTCCTCGGTGGCGACGTAAATTCAGCACTAACGCAGCTGACTCAAACCCTAACCGGGCTTATGCCGCGAACGGGAGCGGTCAGGCTCGCCCTTGAAGGGCTTACCGCTGAACAGCTCAAAAACGGCGAAGGCATCAAGGTTCTCAATGGCAAATACGGCGAGTTTGCCGGAACACTAAAAGACTCGACCGATATTTCCATCAAGAATTTTGAAAACGCATGGTCTGACCTTATGTCGGCAATGGGGAAATCCATAGCCGAAACGATAGCGCCCGTCAGGGATGCGCTTACTTCGACCTTTAAGTGGATTATTGACAACAAAGCGGCCGTTACGACGGCGCTCAATGCGGTTGAATTAGGGTTTGCCGCGATAGTGACCGTTATAAACCCCATAGTCGGCGGAATTTCCCTTGCGATGGTTGGAGCGCTGAAACTGGTTGAGCTATTTCGAATATCCACCGTCGAAATGGAAAATAAAGTAAAGGACTTACTTGTCCTCTATGCGGGCCTCGAAGATCCCATTCAGAAAAAGGCGCGACTCGAAAGAGAACTTGCCGAACGAACGCGGCAGGAAGCAGAGAAGACCGCAAGGGAAGCGCAAGAACGACAAGACAAGATCACCAAAGAGCGCGAAGCCGCCACGAAAACCTACGCGGCAGAACTCGAAAGGATCGATCGGCAGGAAAAGCTCGGGATACTGACCAAGGAAGCGGCCTCCGAACAAAGAAAATCCGCCCTTGCGGCCGAAGTCGAAGCGCTAAATGACATA
>Ga0209099_1002766_pt1 | contig 15001 bp, 11 predicted proteins | sample AD_JPNHW2_MetaG_FD_184430 | JGI IMG/M metagenome (GOLD analysis project Ga0209099, IMG submission 184430) | Active sludge microbial communities of municipal wastewater-treating anaerobic digesters from Japan - AD_JPNHW2_MetaG (SPAdes) (version 2) | ecosystem: Engineered > Bioreactor > Anaerobic... | reverse complement strand
TGGCATTAAAATTTGAAACTACTCCTTTTCTGTTAACATCGCGATCGGGAAGTTTGAAAGTGCCCGGGCGTGCCGTCGAAATTTGTGGACAGACAAAGCTGAGAATGGTAGCAAGTTTACTTTCGCCGTAAGTCGGTCTGCGAGATTCAAGAATTGGTTTAAAAATAAGCTCTCTTTTCTTGTCAATGTATTCCCCAATTTCCAGACCGGTGCAGTCTGCTGTTACTCCACTTTGCGTTTTCATTCCTATTCTGGGGGCAAGTTCTCTTCCTGACGTTGTGGCAGCAAAAAGGGCAATTTCAGGATTTTTTTCCTTGATAATCTGGTTAAAAATAGAGGAAAAAGGTAACACTAAGTATTCTTCAAGTTTGTCATTCTCTACTAAAATAACTTCATCAGAACCATGCTCAATTAGAGTTTGAGCTAAAGGTTGAACATTTTTTCCGATCATTAGTGTCATCACTCTTGTATTTTCGCCCAACTGTGATGCCAGCGCTCTTGCCGGAGTTAGCAATTCCAGGGAAGGTCTGGATATAGCTCCATTCGTGATTTCTGCCCAGGTGAGTATTCCACTGGCACCATTTCTGAAATCTTTTACAGGAAAATCAGAAGATTGAATCTCTTTCTTTACAGCTTTTTCCTTCTTTTCATAATAATGGCTGCCAATCTTAAATTTTTCGATGAAATTATCAACCAAAGCTACTTCATTATGACCTTCAGACATTTTAACAGGCGGACGTTCGCTAACAATATCAATAACTTTGGATACAATAGTCGGAGAACCCGCAATTCCCGTTTTTTCACCATTCAGTCCAATATCTTCAATACTGAAAGTGTTTATTTTCATATTGTGAGCTTTTACAGCTCCTGACAATGAGGGTTTGCGCGGTGGAATGCCTGTTGGAGTCATAGAAATAACACATGGAAATGGCAATTTAAGCAATTGATATCCACCTTCAATAATTCGTTTGGCGATAATATTTCCTGATTCGTCTGCTTTTACATTCTCTACAAAAGTTGCCTGAGGAATTCCAATATTTTCCGCTATTTGTGAAGGAACATGTGCCGTATCACCATCGCTGGTTTGTCTACCTGTAAATATTATGAATGGTTCTTTAGAATCTTTTGTGAACCCCAAATGCTTAAGCATTGTGGAGATTGCCATGCCAGTGACGTAGGTATCGCTGCCGCCAAGTTTACGGTCTGAGAGGAGGTATGCCTCATCATAGCCTATGGAAATTGCTTTTTTAAGAGAACTTTCAAATGATTTGGGTCCCATGGAACAAACTATCAATTTGGCATCGGGATGTTCTTTTTTGAGTTGTAATCCTGCTTCAAGACCAAATTGGCAATCAATATTAATGATTGATTTTGCTTTTGAGCGTTCCATCAGGCCATCTTCTCCCATTCGCATTTCGCCAGCAAGAGGAACCTGTTTAATTAGACTAATAATCGTTAAAGCCATTTTTATATTTCTTTCTTTAATTACATGTTTTGATATTCGGGACCGTTATCCCCGTTTGGAACTGTCCAGGTTATTCCCCTTTCGGGAGATTTAATATCACAGGTTTTACAATGTAAACAATTTTCCGCGTGAATTCTTATCTCTTTTTTCCCGGTTTTATCTACATGAAGTTCATAAACTTCAGCAGGGCAAAAGTATTGACAGGGAGCTCCGTATTGTTCAATGTTTATGGCACTGAACTCTTCTCTATCTTTAATCAGCAAATGACATTTTTGTTGCTCGTCATGATGAACTCCTGAATAAAAAATATCCGTTTCTTTATCAAATGTCAATGTTTTATCATATTCTTGTTTATTGCTGAATCTTTCTAAAAATGGTTTGTTCTTATAATCGCTCATTTTATGAGTTCTTTGGAAATCTTCATGAGGAACGAGTCTTCCGGAAAAACCTGCTCCTCCTGTAATCAACTGAGTACCGAACCGGATTCCTCCTAAAATCAGCCCTTTAGAAAAGCTTTCTCTGAAGTTGCGAACGGGATAAAGTTCTTTTCCTATAATACTTTTGTTCAAGGAAAGCTGATATTTTTGAAGAATATTTTCGGATGTATCCATTATGGAGAGCGCATCAGCAGCAGTTTCTGCCGCCAGCATCCCTGATTTTACTGCCAAATGAATCCCCTTTAATGCAGGCATTGATATCAAGCCTGCACTATCTCCTACAATTAAGGCATTGTCAACATATAATTTCGGAATACTGTAATAACCACCTTCGGGAAGTGTTTTAGCTCCGTATTCCAACAATTTTCCCCCTTTTAGAAATTTAGAGACAAAAGCAGATGTTTTCCATATCTGGAAGGCTCTGTGAATATCATAACCGGGATCATGATAATCAAGGCCGACCACCAACCCGATGGCCACTCTGTTTTCTGTAAGTCCATAAATAAAACCGCCTCCAAACTCTTCATGTTTAAAAGGAAATCCCATGGTGTGGTAAGTCTCCCCGGGTTTGATATTCTTTTCAGGAACAGACCATAATTCCTTACAACCCAATGAGTAAATCTGTGGGTTTGAATCTTTGTCAAGTTTATATTTTTTGATGAGTGATTTTGTCAGACTTCCTCGTGAACCTTCGGCAAGGATTGTAATTCTGGCTTCAATGCGGGTGCCGGGCTGGTAGTTTTCTAAATGCTTTCCTTCATGATCAACTCCGGTGTCTTTAGTTTTTGCCCCGATGACCTTATCACCTTTATATAAAAGTTCATCAACTGCAAATCCCGGATATATTTCCACCCCCTTTTTTTCTGCTTTTGAAGCCAAAAATTTACATATTTGTCCCAAAGAGGCAATATAATTTCCTTTATTACTCATGTAAGGAGCGTGAAATGGCAGTTTGAGAGATCTTTTTTCTGAAAGCAAAACTGTTCTGTCTTTTCTAACTTTTGTAATGAAAGGTATTTCAGCATAATCACTATCCGAAAGTAATTCTTTAAATACAGAAGGTTTTACCAAGGCGCCTGACAATATATGGCTTCCAACTGAGCTCCCTTTTTCAATAATCATGATTCGTTGGTTCCGCCCTCTTTGTTTTAAAATTTCAGCTAAATGAATGGCGGTGGCTAACCCGGCAGGACCTGCTCCGACTATTAAAACATCTGTCTGTATGGTTTCATTATTACTACTCATTATAAGATTTGCTATTTAAAATTATAAATGTAAAATTATTGATTATCAAGAATTGTGGCTAAAATATTTCAATATAATGAAGAGAAAAGACTTGCAGTGGTAGAAAAATATTATACTCTTTTTTATTTTGAATTTCATTAATTGTCATATACCCGGAGAAAGATAAAGTAAGGATTATTATTGGAAAGAGGAAGTAATTATGTTATGATTCAAGAGATTTTTTATTAGTTTTAAAACAGGATGCAAATATAAGAAATCTTATCCTTTTTTTCTGTTTTTCTTCCATAGTTGATAACTATTGAACAAATTTTGCCATATTACGTAGAGTGCCGGGATGACAGAAGATAATGGCAAGAGATAACTTTGGGCCATCCAGATAGCAAGAACGGTATTTTTTTGACCCAGTGATTGTCCGCCCGCAACAACATCTCCATATTTTTTCCCAATATATCTGCCGTATGAAAATTGAATGAAGCAAAGAACTATTGATATGATTCCCATCATAATCATGAGTCCAATTTTGGAAGTCCCTTGTTTATATATAAAATCAATAGTTCTTCCTACAACGATGGTAAGTGAAACAGCCCAGATATAAAAAGATATATTTTGATGTTTCGCAATATAGCGATTGGTTCTTGGTGAAATATATTTTATTGCTAAAGCAAAAAAAAGTGGAAGAACCAGAATTGGAAATACTTTTTTGAAAATGAGCCAGAAAGATGCCCAGAACCCAATATTAATCTGTTCTCCGATAAATGAAAACAGAATAGGAGCAACAATAGCCACTATCAGATTACAAAATAAAGTGTAAGAAACCATTGTGTTAAGATTCGCTCCCAGCATGACAGCAATTACTACTGCCGAAGTAGCCGTGGGGGTTAATACTGTCACCAATACTCCTTGGGCAATAGATTCATCATATAATTTGAGAATAAAATAGATTCCTAAACTGAAAATTAGTTGAAAGAGAATTAGTTGAAAATGAAACATCGAAACTTTCATTTTTTTTAATTCGATGTTGGAGAAAGAAATAAATAGCAAGGCAAAAATCAAAGATGGAATTAAAGGAGTAAGTCTATCAAAATAGCTGTGAAAAAATATCCCAATAATAATAGAAACAGGAAGTACTAAATTTCGAAAATGATTCATTTATAAAGGAATAAAAGTTTTTTAAAATCAAAAATAGCCGATTTTAATAGATTAAAGAGAAGAATCTGTTAAAGTGCTTTCAAGTATAATATCTCCATTTTCTTTCATTTTTTGCTTAGCTACATAGATACTGACGTTGAGGTCAAATCCAATCAGAATAATAGTTGAACTCCAGTAAATCCAAAGTAAAATGGCAAAAAGTGCCCCGATAGAACCATATATCAGATTATAAGTAGGGAAATAGTAAAAATAGAAATTAAGGGCATAGAGTAAAATTATGAGCATCACAGTGGAAAAAGTTGAACCGGCTGAAAAAAATTTAAAATTCTTTTTGTTCAAAGGGGCAACATAAAACAGGCTGGAGATAGATATATAAGCCAAGACGGCCAGAAGTATCCATTTTAAAGCTGCAATAGAAAAAGAGTATATTGCAGGAGGAACTTCAATAGTATTGTTAATATAGTTTATGGCATAAGAGGTTCCAATGAAAATTCCAATTCCCAAAATAATAATAACTCCTATAACAATGAGAAGAATCAAACTTACTAATAACTGTTGGAAGAGATTTCTGGTCTGAATTTTAAAATAGGTAATATTTAATGTTGCTACAATCGAATTTAAGCTAAGGAGTGTAAGGTAAATTCCAATGCCAAAGGAAGAATAAAGCAGTGCTCCGTTTTGTTTCATAATCACACCCGATATAATTCCTGATATAGCCGGCCAGGTGTAGTCGGGAACCATAGACTGAATTAGATCAAGCAACTCAAGTCTTATTGATTCATCCAAAAATGAAATAGCAGCAAATAGTGCCATCAGCAAAGGAATGATTGAAATAAAGAGTCTATAGGTCATGGCTGCAGCCCGCTGAAATAGGATCCCCTTAAAAAGGGATTCTATGAAAAATCTCATCACTTCCAGAAATGGAACTCCTTGAAAACCGGGGAGTACTAATTTATTGAAGAATTTGTATATTCTTCTTAACGTATTATTTTGACTTGCCTTTCTGACAATTTCTTTCCAAATTTTTTCTAGGGACATGTTCTGAGATTATTAAGCATAAAACTATTTATTATTAATTTTCAGATGAATCAAAAAGTTAGTCGGATTCAGTATCCGGAAATGTAATTTTAAAAGAGAATATTATTTTTCCTTGCACTTGGGGATCTTCAGTTTCAGGAAGAATATTGACTGTACCTGCAGGGATTCCTTGAGTGGAAAAATAATCCGAAAAGAGTTTGTCTCTAGTGAATGCGTTATTCCTTATTTCTTCAATCAGACTATTTCTGTCATATAATGATAAAGCTTTTGCATAGACATCTCCCACTTCATTGTTGATCGCTTTTTGATTGAGATAGTTTTGAAAAGCAGGATTGTTATTTTTTATATTTTTAATGTTGACAAAATCTTCTAATATCAAATTACTTATCTTCTTTTCAGGATTAATAGAAAGATAATACTCACTTTTTGCTTTAAAAAGAGCTTCTTCACGGATGCTTTCTTCAAGATTGTATTTTTGATGAACGGATAATTTTAATTCAGGCTTAATTTTTAATACTTCGGTAATCTTATTTAGTTGAGTATATTGTTCCGAAGTAATGTCCAAGGCTGAATAATCCATCTCAATATCGTTGAGTACTTCTTCCTCGATTCCAATCGATTTGACCAAAGCATCAATCGGCGAAGTGACAATTTTGACGATGAGATTGGCTAGTGTTTTGAAAATAATTTTTCTGTAAGAAAATGTCGGAGAACTTATATCTCCTTTGACAGGCAATTCCATCGAGATTTTGCCTTTTCTGTCAGTTAATATATATAATGCAGCTTTCAATGGAATTTTGTATTCAGGTTCCATCTCTTTTATTTTATCTTCGACTTTGCACTTATAAATATCAACGACATTGATACTGTTTATGTTATTATTCTGAATAGTATTAGAACTCTTAAATGTTAGAACTCCTTCTTTCAGAGGAAATGCTGTATAATGAATACAGTATGGTGAAATGTCGGTTAGTTTGAAATTCTTAAGTGAGACATTAAATTTTTGATTTCCAAAATCTTCAATATTTCCTTGCCAATCTCCGGATAATTCACCTTTTTCTCCTACAAGGGCAGATAACCTGATAGCTAAAGGATTTGTATAACTAACATCTTCAGCTTGAATATCAATTTGAGAAATTGGTAATAAAAATGGTTGTTTTAAAGTATAATCAGCATATTGAATTTCTGATTGTGATATTGAAAATTTTCTGATTTTTAAATCTAATGGTTTCTCGGGAATAGTATCAGAACTTACAGAAGCATCTTTTGTGGCTAAAGAATCATCTTCTGTTTCAACAAAAAGATTGGAAAATGTATTGTGGTCTTCATAGATGTCATAATTAATTTTTAATCCGGAAATATCAAATCTGTTCAGATAAAATTTTTGATTTTTATAATCAATATTTTCAATATCAAGATGTAACTTTTTTACATTTGCAATATCTTTATCATCAAGTCCGGTAGCATGAATATTTTGAAAAGTAAGAGTTCCTTTAGCAATAAAGTCCATAATATGTTTTAGAGACCCTTTGATAGTAAGATTTGTTGAAAGTCTTCCCTCTAAAGAATTGATATTAAAAAATTCTTTCAGATATGGTTTTACAGGAGTCAGTGAAAAATCACTTAGTCTTATATTAAGATTATAATTTTCCTTATCCAAAGCATACAATAATTTGAGAGCCAAACTGCCTCCATTTTTCCCAAAGGTTAGCTTAACCCCGATATCCGTGCTTTTTCCACTGAAATAAATTCTTGGAACATTGAGTTGCAAATTTCGCATGTCAAACAAGCTATTTACAGAAAGATCACGATATATCAACTCCCCGTCTTTCAGGGATATATTTCTCAGGTCAATAGCTAAGTCATTGGCTGAGTCTGTTGTATCTTCCTCATTGGAAGAAAATTTTTCAAGAATATCGGAAAAGTTAAAGCCGGTTTCATTTTGCAGGACAACAATTTTTGGTCCGGTAAGGGCTATTTTAGTGAATCTTAACTCATTGGCAAGTAATCGGTAGAGGCTGAGGTTAACTTTTAATTTATCAAAAGTGATAAATTCATCTTTATCATTAGCTTCAAGAGCTTTGAAATTTTGGATAAAAACAGTGCCAAAGAAAATGTTTATTCTTAATTTATCCATGGTCACCACTCTGCCGGTCAGTTCTTTGCTGTGTTTTTCGATGTAAGAATGGGCTATAGGAGAAATAATTACTGCTGCAATCAACAGTATCCCTATAATAAAAGACGCTATGATTATCAGAATCTTAACTCCTGTTTTCATAATTTAATTATTAGTATCAATATATTAAATAACACCAATATATTTCAAGCTTAAATCCAAACTATTGATATGGTGTGTCAGATCTCCAACAGAAATAAAATTAACGCCGGTCTTAGCATAATCAGTTAAATTGTCAAGAGTAATTCCCCCGGAAGCTTCAGTTTCATATTTTGAATCAATAATTTGAAGAGCTTCAATTATTTTTTCAGGGGTGAAATTGTCAAGCATTATTCGGTCAACTCCTCCATGAGCAACCACCCGTTTTACTTCCTCAATATTACGGGTTTCAATTTCAATTTTAAGGTCAAGATTATGATCTTTTAGATATTGATGGGTTTTGTCGATTGCCTTTTCAATTCCTCCGGCAAAATCTATATGATTATCTTTCAGCATAATCATGTCATACAATCCGAAACGGTGATTTGTTCCGCCACCCACTTTTACGGCATATTTTTCAAAAAAACGCATATTGGGAGTGGTTTTTCTGGTATCAAGTATGGTTGTTCCTGTCCCTTCAATTTTTTTGATATATCGACTTGTTGCAGTAGCAATGCCGCTCATTCTTTGCATAAAATTGAGCACTGTTCTTTCAGCGGTTAGCATACTTTTCACCGGGCCGGTCAGGGTAAAGACAATGTCTCCCTTCTTTATTTCGTCACCGTCTTGCTTATAGGAGTCTAATCTTATAGAAGAGTCCACTTCATTGAGTACCATCAAAGCAACATCAATGCCTGCAAGAATTCCTGATTGTTTTGCAATGAGTTGCATTTGTCCAATAATGGAGCTGTCGATACAGGCTAGAGAGGAGTGGTCACCATTTCCGATATCTTCTAATAAAGCCTGTCTAATTGCCTCTTGTTCTGTCATAGGTTCATTTATTAATAATTATATCCGGAGTAGTTATGGTATTGCTGTGATGAAGTTCCCTGTCCACAATATAACATTCAAAACGTATTGTGTCATATGGGGAAGAATAGTTGTTGATATATAGTGTAATCGAAATATCACCTTCTATTGATTCAGGAACATCAAAACTTAATCGTGGAATTCTGGCGTTGTTTGTCATGGGCAATTCGACTTCAACAAATTCTCCATTTTGTTTTTCCAGATATTTGATAAAGAAATTATAGTAGTAGATGGAAGAAGTGTCGAAAGGGGCTTCAGTATCCTCTTCATCCAGTCCGATATCTCCGTCTCCGTCCTCAAAATGAATGGTCAAAATGCCTTGGTCATCAACACCTGTTCCATTATCGATTTTTTCAAACTTGACAAAAGAAATTGCCGGAGTTACCGGAAATTTTGCTTCCGGTTTACAGGAAAACAATATCAAGATTAAAAAGATGTAGATCAGGTTAATTTTTGTTTTCATAAATTGGAATTGATTACAAAACATATTAAAACACCTTTTTCATTCTAAACATTGCTTCTTCAACAATTTTTCTGGGACAAGCCAGATTTATCCTCATACATTTTTCTCCCTCTTTCCCGAATATTGCTCCATCATTGAACCCCAGACCGGCTTTAAATATCAACAGATCATTTAACTCCTTATGTGTATGAGCTGTGTTTGAAAAATCAACCCATAACAAATAAGTGCCCTCATGTCTGAAAGTCTTGATTCCCGTCAGATTAGTTGCAATGAAATTCTTTGCAAATATAACATTTCCGGTGAGATATTTGCACAATTGATCTATCCATTCTGCTCCGTTATTATAGGCAGCTTCCAAAGCAACATCTCCGAAAGTATTGCCAAGATGAAGGTGAAGCCTGTCAATTAAATATGTTTCCAATTGTTTTCTGAAAAAAGGATTAGAAATAATAATTTGAGAAGTTGACATTCCTGCCAAATTAAAACTTTTGCTGGGAGCCATACAGGTTATGGTATTTTGTGCAATTTTTTCTGAAATTCTTGCAACGGGTATATGCCGGTATCCGGTCATGATGAGGTCGGAATGGATTTCATCAGAAACTAACATACAGTTGTATTTTAAACACATTTCCCCCAGCTTTTGAAGTTCCTCTTCTCTCCAGCATCTCCCTACCGGATTGTGTGGGTTGCTTAAAATCAGCATTGAGGCTCCTTCTTTCAATTTTAATTCCAAATCGTCAAAATCAAAGTAATATTGGTCTTCTTTTTTTAATAAAGGATTTCTGACAATTATTCTTTCTTGATTTTCAATAACATAATAAAAAGGGTGGTAAACCGGTGGCTGAACAATAATTTTATCTCCTTTATTGGTAAAAGCCTGAACAATAACCGACAATCCGGTAACGATTCCGGGTGAAAAATTAATCCATTCTTTTTCGATAACCCAATTGTGCCTTTTTTCCATCCAATTGACGATGGATGAATAGAAAGCAGTGCTGTGATAAAAATAACCCAAAACCGGATTTGACAATCTGTTTTTTATAGCGTTCAATACAAAATCGGGCGTTCTGAAATCCATGTCGGCAACCCACATCGGTAAAACGTCTTGGGATCCGAAAATAACCTCTCTCTTGTCGTATTTTAAACTCGCTGAATTGGTTCTGTCAATAATTTCGTCAAAATCGTAGTTCATTTATATTTTCATTTTTTATTATTCATTTTAACAAGTAATGATTTTGGAATAAAGAACTTATACCGGGAATTTATTGCCTTAGCGATGGTAGTGAAAAGCACCACTTCAAATCCGGAATGCCAAAATCCAAAGTATTTTCTTGTATGGGATGAATTTTATTATTTGTCATGTACTTACTTTATTCATCACAAAGATGGGAAAACATCAGGGAATTATTAAATCAATTCCCTTTACAAATTCAAGTGATTTTTGCATGAGCTGATACATAACCGTATCATTTTCAACAAAAGGAACATGGCATCGATATTGTTCAATAAGTTGTTCAATATATGACGATGATTTCAAAGGTCTTCTGAATTCAAGGGCCTGAGCGGCATTTAAAAGTTCAATAGAAAGTATTTTTTCAACATTATTTATAACCAAATATGCTTTGGTAGCAGCATTTGCGCCCATGCTAACGTGATCTTCCTGACCTTGTGAGGATTCAATGGAGTCTGTTGAACATGGCATCGTAAATGCTTTATTTTGATTCACAATAGATGCTGCTGTGTATTGCGGAATCATAAAACCTGAGTTAAGGCCGGGATTTTTCACAAGAAATGAGGGTAATTCACGTTTTCCGGAGATGAGTTGATAAATTCTTCTTTCAGAAATATTGCCCAATTCTGCCATGGCAATGGTGAGAAAATCAAGTGCCAGCGCCAATGGTTGTCCGTGAAAATTACCTGCTGAGATAATGAGATCTTCATACGGGAAAACAGTCGGGTTATCGGTTACCGAATTGATTTCAATATCGACAACTTCGTACACATGTTGGATGGTATCTTTGGTGGCTCCGTGAACTTGTGGCATACATCTGAAAGAGTAGGGGTCCTGAACATGTTTTTTGGGACGTCCGATAATTTCAGATCCCTCAAGCAAGCTATTGATAAAGGTAGCCGTCATAATCTGTCCGGAATGTGGGCGGACAAAATGAACTGCCATGTTGAAAGGTTCTTTCCGTCCGTCAAATGCATCTAGGGAAATAGCTCCTATCAAGTCGGCTACTTGGGATAATTTTTCTGACTTCAATAGTAGCCAAACAGCATATGCACTCATGAACTGAGTTCCGTTGAGCAGTGCCAACCCCTCTTTAGATTGGAGGGTTATAGGTTCCCAACCGAACTTTTTATTAATTTCGGCAGCATCATATTTTTTATTTTTGTAATAAACCTCTCCCAATCCTAATAATGGCAGCGAAAGATGTGCTAATGGAGCCAAATCTCCTGAAGCACCTAATGAACCTTGTTGATATACAATCGGATAGACTCCTTTATTGAAAAAATCCATCAACCTTTCAACCGTCACGAGCTGTACTCCCGAATGTCCATAAGATAGTGATTGAATCTTTAGAAGAAGCATTATTTTTACTATTTCCTGAGGAACTTCATCCCCCATTCCACAAGCATGAGAAACAACCAGATTTCTTTGTAGTTGTGACAACTCTTCTATGGAAATAGTTCTATCGCAAAGGGAACCGAAACCGGTAGTTACCCCATAAACAGGGTGTTTGCTCTTTTTCATCTTTTCATCAAGATATAACCGGCAATTTTTTATTGCATTGGCAGATTCTTCAGATAATTTAATTTTGGCGTGGTTTTTAATGATTTTGCCGACTTTTTCGATACTCAACAATTTGCTTGAAATGGTGTGTGCTTTCATTTATTATTTATAACTTTTATTAGTTTTTCTTATCTTGCAAAAGTACAAAAATATATTCTCTCATTAAAAGGATTACCCTTTCCTGATCTCTTTTATTCAATTTTCTTAGAGTTATATAGTTGATTATTAAAAATGTTTTTTTAATTTGTAACTATTCTTTTAAGAAGATATTTGTTTTAGTATAATCAATCGTTATGTAACCAAAAGATCATTCAATGAAAAGATTCTCTTTTTTTAGCAATATTGTTGCTGATAAATTTATTATCAGCGCAATGCCTATCTTGATTAGATTTGAAAAAATAAGAGGCCATCAAGCTTTTTTTAATTATATAGCCAATAGTGAAAATATTGAGACTTATTGCTATTATATTACTTCATCCGAATAAAGAGCCCAGCAGTGGTTTAAAGATAATCTTACAAACTTGGATGAATTCTATGAATGGATAAATTCGGATTGATAAATTGAGTATTTAAAAAATCTAATTTGATATCTGACAATAAACAGAAAATCAATTTATTTGCAAAAGAGCACGCCCAAATAAAATCTCGCTCCCGTGCTAAAATCGGGTTCTTTTATCATGGCTGCCGGGGCAAATAGATAATCAATCCTAAATCTTAGATGTAATTTTTCTGTCAGAATAAATTCAGTTCCGATAAAAGGAGTGATGATAAAAATGCCTTTTTTCTTGTAAACGACAGAACTTGTTGTAAGATCGTCGGATGGCTTTTCTGGGAAATAGGTATTGGTGAATTTTCCTCCGCCTATTGTTACTCCTGCAAAAGGAATAATTTTTTTGAACTGATACATATATTCTGCAAATATACCTCCCCAGCCGATTCTGAAACGACTTCCATTTTCATAATAGGTATTGGAGACATATCCTTCTCCACCGAATCTCATATGTTTTCCAAAAAGGAAGCCCAGATTACCTCCCAGGCCGAAAATACCACCTGTGGCTGCCACATTTCTGAAAGTATTGTCTGAGATTTTTACCTGAAAAGTTTTGCCCACCGAATAGCCGCTGTGAATGAACATCCCCCCGGAAAACCCTTTGTAAGAAAATTTATTTTGACTTGTCTTTGGTGTGGGTTCTTGTGAAAACAATGGATTAAATAGTAGGAGTAAAAATATTAAAATAGTTGTAACTTGATAATTCATAAATATATAGAAATAGATAATTAGTGCTTTATGTTTTGATAAATAAACCCGACAAATCTTATTTTTTGCCAAGTTGTTCCAATGTGGCAACATCTGTTGGGCTCAGAACATTGTAATTCATCCCGGATTGTACCATAATTCGGCAAGCAATTTCCAGAAAAACAGCTCTTTCCATTACAGATTCAAAATCTTTTCCGCAAACAACCTGTCCGTGATTTGAGAGCAAACAGGCATTAGTATCTTTTAAAGCTTCCACAACAGCATTCGCAAGTTGAGGTGTTCCGGGAACAAAATAGGGGACAATGGCAATATTTTTTCCAATATGATATGGAATTTCCGAAATGATATTAAAATTGGACGGTTTTTCTTTCATACAGGATATGGTAGTGGCATACTCCGATTGAAAATGTAAAACAACATTTACATCCTTCCGTTGCCTCATAACACCCAAATGAAAAAGATGTTCCATAGAAGGTCTGACGTTGTTGAGCGATCGCCCGGATTCCAAATCCAGTATGGCGATTTTTTCCTTTTGAATGTTTGGCAACCATGACCCGGTAGCAGAAATCATCACTTCGTTGTCCACTCTCCAAGACAGATTGCCGCTACTGCAATGAAGAAGCTGCATTTTCCCAATAAGATGAGAAGCCTCTATGAATGCGTCAAAATGTAGTTCTGTTATCATGATACAATTTTTAAAATATCCTTTCCAAAACCGTATCAATCAGTTTATTCATCTCGTTGTGATAGCCATCGGAGAATTTTTTGGTTACTCTGTTAGCGATGGCAAGGCAACAGGTCAGGGTTTTGTGTCCGAATATAGATCCCAGACCATAAATGGCAGAGCATTCCATTTCCATATTGCTAATTTTCAAACCGTTGAAGTTAAATTGCTCAATTTTATTATTTAAGTTCGGAAACATTAATTCTGTTCGAAGAACACGTCCCTGAGGTCCGAAAAAACCCGGAGCACTTGCCGTAACACCTTGAATCATATCATGTCCAATGCGGTCAAGCAATTCCTGATTGGCCGGAATACAGTAGGGAAATGGTAATTTTTCATTCCATCCGGTTTGTTCAATAAAAGCATTTACTATATCATCTTTTGATAGATTGTCATGGCGGTAAAACTGTAACAGTCCGTCAAATCCAAAACCATAAGCAGAAGCAATAAAACTATGTACAGGAATATCTGGTTGTAATGCTCCGCAAGTTCCTATTCTAATAAGTGTTAATGACTTATGTTCTTTTTTAATTTCTAAAGTTTTAAGGTCAATATTGGCAAGTGCATCAAGTTCGTTCATCACAATATCAATATTGTCTGTTCCCATGCCTGTTGAAAGTACAGAAATAGGTTTTCCTTTTAAAGTCCCTGTATGGGTTATCAATTCACGGTTTTTTCTTTTGATGAGTACTTTATCAAATCTCTGTGAAATGGTCTCTACTCTTCCGGGGTCCCCAACAAGAATAACGGTGTCGGCTAACTCATCAGGGTATAAATTAAGATGATATATTTGACCTCCCGGCTGTAGAGGTAATTCAGAGGCTTCTATTTTCATAAATGTGGTATAGTTTGATAATAAATAAATCAGTTATTATGATTAAAATGCAAAGGTAACGATTTTTATTTTATTTTTCTTTCGACGGATGGGTTATAGTTCTAAAAAATGTTCTACTTTTGCAAAGTACGATCTTTGATATTAAAACATTTAAAAATCAGTATATTATGCAGTCAGACATTGCCCTTGTTGCAGGTAGAGCTAATCCTGAATTAGCAAAAAAAATCTCAGAACATTTAAATCTTCCTCTTTTAAAAGTAGATATTGCACAGTTTCGTGATGGCGAAATTCAAGCCTATTACAATGAAACGATAAGAGGAAAACATGTTTTTATCATTCAGCCTACTTTCTCTCCGGCTGAAAATATTTTGGAATTATTAATCCTTATTGATGCGGCAAAACGTGCTTC
>Ga0209099_1002765_pt1 | contig 15003 bp, 13 predicted proteins | sample AD_JPNHW2_MetaG_FD_184430 | JGI IMG/M metagenome (GOLD analysis project Ga0209099, IMG submission 184430) | Active sludge microbial communities of municipal wastewater-treating anaerobic digesters from Japan - AD_JPNHW2_MetaG (SPAdes) (version 2) | ecosystem: Engineered > Bioreactor > Anaerobic... | reverse complement strand
TCCTCACAAAGACCGTGGCGGACTACGAGGCCAAATTCGGGACGATCTCCCCCAAGGAGACCCCGGAGAAACAGAACGTCACCGCGCTCAGCGGGTATTCATAATTTTTTTATGAGCCACAGATTTTATTAGCGCATAAGCCGATATTGTGAGGTATTACGCCGCCGTGGCTTAGCGGTATAGCGGCTGATTCGTAATCAGCAGGTCGAGGGTTCAAGTCCCTCCGGCGGCTCTTTGTTATTTCCCGACGCATTTCACGGACACTTCCTGGCAGGACCTTATTTCATGTAACACGGGTTCTCCCGTGCGGTTAAAACCATACAAGGATGATCTGGTCCGGGCGTCCGCCAAACCACTCTCGTCAACAAATCGGTAAAAACAGGGAGCGGCTCTTACTCTCTCTTCCGCTCGGATATGTCCCTTACCGTGCTCATGACCGCGGACATGCCGAAGTATTCCGTCATGCGGCTCGAGATCTCGACCGGGATCTGCGTACCGTCTTTTTTCTTCTGGATACTCTCGAAGAGGATGTGCCCCCGGGATATGACCTCCTGCACGATATCCGGAGTGAAGAGAGCCTCCGGGTGCAGGTCGATATCCTGCATGCGCATCTGCATGAATTCCTTCTTCGAGTAGCCCAGGTAACGGCTTGCGATGATATTGGTCTCGAAGATCCTGCCGTCAAGGTCGTGCAGGAAAACCGCATCGCTCGCCCCGTCAAAGAGCGTGCGGTAGCGGAGCTCGGACTCGATGAGTTCATCCTTGATCCGCTTGCTCCCGGTGATGTCCACGATAGAGCAGACGATCCATTCCTCGTTTGTCATCGCTGCCGTCACAAGCACCCAGATGACGGTCCGGTCCTTCTTCCGCAGTGCAATCTCCATGTCGGTGATATGCCCGTCCAGCCGGATCTTCCTGGTGAACCGGGTCTCCTGTTCGTCATCAAACCACAGGGTGGAAAAGAGCTGGTGAGCAAGGTCCTCCCGGGAATACCCGAGGATGGAGGCAGCCTGCGCATTGACTTCACGGATCTGCTGGAGTTCAAGGTCGAACGTGAAAATCCCTGCCTGGGAATTCTCGAAGATCTCCCGGTACTTTCGTTCCTGCACCAGCTGGCCGGAGAAGGCGGATATGACAATCCCGATGGAGACGAAGACGTAAAAAAACGCAAAACTCGAGGTGTATAATCGTATATCGACGGGCCCGTAGAGGTAGACAAGACCAAGGAAAATCCACCCCAGCAGGATGGTGAGATAGACTGAATACCGGGGATAGAAATACGCGAGCAGGATGATCGGCAGGATGTAGAAATACGGGTATATGTCATAGTACCCGTTTTTTAAGGAAAAAATGGATACCAGGACAATACCAACCGTAAGCAGCGCGGTAACTGAAAGCCAGAGGGTTTTCTGGGGGGATATGGTTTTCATCTGCGATCATCTCTGCATCATGCACTGGATGGAGATAAGTCTGGCTGGTTATTATTTATTGTATCCGGTTCCTCCCCGGAGAAGGACCCCTGCTTTTCCGGCCGTTCTCCGATACCGTAAGGATAGCAGGGTATCATCGTGACTCCGCCATGACGATAACGGGATCATACCGGAGGGAGCAGGCTGTATGACCAAAAAAGGTCCGGGGATCTGAAAAACACGCGTGCTTATACAACCCGGCTCTTCACGATGAGCCACGCGTTCTCCCCGCCTTTCCGGAAACGGATGAGGTTGTACGTTCCGGTAAGGTCTTTTCCATGGAGGACAACCTCGATCCGGCCTTCGTCCCATACGAGAGGGACAAAGGTACCGGTATCCCGGATCCTGACTTCTCCGGCCCCGTATTCACCTTCAGGGATAGTGCCCTCAAATCCGATATACTCCATCGCGTGGTCATCGACCGCAATCGCCAGCCGACGTTCGCCGCTCTGCTCCGGCAGGCCTTTCGGGACCGCCCAGCTTTTCAGGACTCCGTCATGTTCGAGCCGGAGGTCGAAGTGGTGGTGCTGTGCGAAATGCTCGTGAAGCACGAAACGTGGTTCCGGGTCCGCCATTACAGTCCCACGCTCCGCCTGCTCTTCCTGACAAGATCTTTGAGTTCCCGTGCTGCCGCCGTGATATCCGGGCTCGCGACCACCGCAGAAATCACGGCAATGCCATCCGCCCCGGCCGCGATCACATCCCCTGCATTCTGCCGGCTGATGCCTCCAATGGCAATAACGGGAATGGAGACTGCACACCGGATCTCACGGAGCCGCTCCAGCCCATGCCCGGGCCCTGCGTTATTCTTTGAAGCCGTAGAGAAGGTAGGGCTGAGGGCAACGTAGTCAGCTCCCTCCCGCTCCGCTTCTTTTGCTTCCTCAACTGTACCGACAGAGACACCGATGATAAATCCGGAGGGGGCGATCTGCCGGGCTGAACTGACCCGCATATCATCCTGGCCGAGATGGACCCCGTCAGCACTGCAGGCTATTGCTACGTCAAGCCGGTCGTTGACAATGAACACCGCGCCGGCCTTCCGGGTGATCGCCGCGATCTCTTTTCCGACAGCGGCCAGCTCAGCGCAGGACCGGCTCTTGTCACGGAGCTGGATGAGATCGGCCCCGCCAAGAACGGCCAGCCGTGCGATCTCGGCATGGGACCGCCCGCCGGCAATCGTCTCATCGGTGATAACGTACAGGTCAAAGTTCATAGCTGACAGATCAGGCAGTCCGGATCCGTGCACCTGCGGTAAGGTCCTGCGGGGTCAGGTTCGCGAGCTCATCGAACAATGCCACCTTGAAGGAGAGCGGCCCGTGCGCCAAAGCCGCAGCCCGCTCACCAGCAAGACTGAATGTTGCGAGTGCAGCCGCGGACGCTGTTACCGGGTCCCCTGATTCCGCACAGAACGCACCGGTCACGGATGCCGCCATGCACCCGGTGCCGGAGATGCGGCCCATCAGGGGGTGGCCATTGTCTACCAGCAGGGAGTGCTTCCCGTCCGTAATAACATCGGTCGCTCCGCTGACGGCAACGGTGCAGTGGAGCGTCTTTGCAAGCCCGCGGGCAATCATGAGCGGATCACCGGCAAGCCCGTAGGAGTCCACACCCCGTACTACCGCCTCGACACCGGCAATAACTCCAATCTCGCCGGCATTACCCTTGAGGACAGTGATCTCCAGCTTGTCGAGAAGCCGTTTTACCATATCCGTCCGGAAGCGGGTGGCCCCCGCCCCGACCGGGTCAAGGATGACCGGTATCCCGCGCTCGTTTGCCCTCTTGCCGGCAAGGATCATGGACGCGATCTGGGCCGCGTTGAGCGTACCGATATTGAGGACGAGCGCACCCGCTATCCCGGCCATTTCTGCTGCCTCTTCTTTGGCATCGGCCATGACCGGTGCTCCCCCGGCACAGAGCGTGATGTTCGCACAGTCGTTGACGGTGACGTAGTTCGTGATGTGGTGGACGAGCGGTCGTTTCTCCCGCACGCGTGCAAAGAGATCAGCATAGGGGTTCGTCTTCATAACAGTGCTCCGGTTCCATTAAACGGATTGATGGTTCGATGTACTATAGGAACGGGAGAATCATTAATCCGCCGCCATTGTCACGGTACGGTGTGTGGGGTCAATGTATGCCCGGATATGTTGCGTTTCATAAAAAAATCTGCTCTGAAGAAATCCGCTTTTCACGTGATGATCGCCCCCCTTGCGCCAGCCCTGCCCCCACGGGGGCGGGGGCGCATTGCGATGCCCCGGTATGAGCTGAATGGGAAATTTCCCCACGATTGCGTACGGGTAACACGGAACAATCGCAACCGGGGGATGCCATAGCGGCGGGGGCAGAACCCCGGGAGCGTCATATTGTGCTATCAAATGATTTCTCCAGAGCAAAAAAATCATAACGCTCATGGGGGGCAATGCCGTGCGGCTACATCCCCGCCCTTTGGGCATCCCTATCTTGCGACAGGCACATCCCTACCATCTTATCTCGTCATCTCTTCGAGTGTCGCCACCAGCATATCGATCTCTTCTTCCGTATTATAGAGGCCGAGGCTTGCCCGGACCGTGCCATCGGGAAGACCGAGCCGTTCCATGAGCGGCTGGCAGCAGTGGTGGCCGGAACGGACAAGAATGTCGGCGGACTCGTCCAGCTGCTGCGCTACTTCGTGCGGATGGACCCCGTCAACGGTGAAGGAGACTACGCCGATACGGCTGGCGGGATTATCCGGTGCATAAACGTGCACTCCTTTGACCTTGTGTAAACCGCTGATAAGCCGGGCAGTAAGGCGTTCCTCGTGATTATGGATATTTTCCATACCAAGGCCGGTGAGGTAGTCCACGGCAGCACCAAGGCCGATACCCCCGGCAATGTTAGGGGTTCCGGCCTCGTATTTCTGGTACCCATCCGCTGCAGTATACCCGCTCTCCGTGACGGTCTCCACCATGCCGCCGCCAAGGATGAACGGCTCAAGGCAGGGCTCCTTCATCCAGAGGACCCCCGTGCCGGTCGGGCCGAGCATCTTGTGGCCCGAGAAGGCAAAGAAATCGCAACCAAGTTTAGAGATATCGACCGGCATGTGCGGGACCGACTGGGCACCATCAACAAGGAGCAGGGCACCGTGCTCATGGCAGATCCGGGCGATTTCCTGCACCGGTGTGACCACCCCGAGCACATTCGAAGCGTGGGTCACCGCAACGAGCCGGGTGGACGGGGTGATGGCCGCTTCGAGAGCGGCAAGATCCAGAGAATAACCGGGATTAATCCCGATCATATCAAGTTCCACTCCCTGCTTTTTCAGGTTCCGCCACGGGAGGAGGTTGGAGTGGTGCTCGAGAATGGTCGTGACCACGCGGTCCCCCGCCTTCCACGGGAGCCCGTAAGCAACCATGTTGATCGCCTCGGTGGTGTTCTTCGTAAAGACGCAAAGACCTTCTTTTATCCCGATGAACCCCGCCACTTTCTCGTGGGCATGCCAGTAGCGCTGGCTTGCGATCCGGGTGAGACGGTGGACTCCCCGCCCCACGTTGGCACGGTAGCTGTGCTCGAAATCGGTCATGGCCGCGATGACCGGTTCCGGGGAGAAACTCGTTGCCGCATTGTCGAGACAGATGATGTCGCCGAGAATCGGGAAGTCTTTCCGTACCGCCTGAACGTCAAGTCCGCTGCCTGCCTGCTTCTCCATTGCTGGTTTCATGGTTAATTCCGCGTTCCTATCAATCGTTGCCCGTGCTGCCCGTGCCGGCCCGGTCCGCAGGGTATAGTCGTCGTTGACGGCCACCCCCCGGTCCCGGCAGATTTCCCGCATCTTGGGGGGGAGGGCACGCCACCGCCAGAGCCCCCACGACGAATATGCTTCCGGGTAGCCTTTCTTTGCCGCCCAGGATTCGAGGAACGTTGTCCACCGTTCTGCATACCCGGGCTGGATCGTTTTAAGTTCCTCGTACTCGCTCTCGAGCATCGCCGGGCAGAGGTAGCAGCCGATCCGCTCGAGCCCTTTCTCGTAGAGCGGGTTGATCTCAAGGTTCTGCCACCAGAGGTAAAGGAAAACCTCGAGCGCCCGCCAGTTCCGTATCGGGGAGATATTGAGCTGGAGGGGGTTTGCCGGGTTCTGGCTGGTCTCGTCGAGCCCGGCGCGGTTCCATGACTCGTACCAGCGGTTGCCCTGCACCGTGACGCAGGGACCGACATCAGCGAGGTAAAGCTTGAGCGGGTGCAGTTTCAGCAGCTTGCAGCACCAGCGGTTATCCTTACCCGGAGGCCCTGCCTTCTCCGCTGCCTGCCAGAAGTCCATGGCCTTCTGGACGATGTCCACTCCCTGCGAACGGATGAATTCGATAGTCTCGGGAAACTCAATACCCGTGTCGATAAAGAATGCCTTTGTTATGCCGGCCTTCCGGGCAATATGGAGGACCGCCGTACTGTCCTTTCCCCCGGAGAACGAGACGTTTGCCGTCGGGCGGTCGGAAAGGTGCTGCTTTATTGCCCGGATCGCGTTCCGCTCAAGGTTTTTTAAATGGTATTTGTTCTTTTCGACCGCGACGTCCCAGCCCGGGTCCGGCAGGGAACGGGAAACGACCGGGTTCAGCTCCCTGACCTTTACCGACCCGTCCCGGACCATACCGGTGCCGTACCGGTTCTTGTATTTCACGATCACGGTCCCGTCAGGCACCCGTGTTTTGAGCTTGAGCCGCTTCCCGCCGACCCTGCCACCCTCCTCGCGGATACCGGTCTCGCGGTCCAGGTCCACGATACCTTTCGTTGCATGACCTATGAGAAACGGGAGGGCCCCGGGTGCGATATCGAGGGAAAAGGAACGGGTCACCGGGTCGAACGTCAGCCATCCAAGCCGTTCCCCGTTCATGATCACGAGATCTGCCCGATCCGCCCCGCCGGTCTTGTTTAAGAGAAGGATCTTCTGGAGCGGGACATTGCCGAACCTTTCTGTTATGAGCCTTTTAATGAGGGCTGCGTCCGCTCCAAGGGCCGGGCGGACATCGTAGGGCTGGAGGAGCTCGATCCGTTTCCCCTCCTTCCTGCATGCACAGGTCTTTGCAACCAGCGGCACGTTGCACTCTTCACACCAGTAGAGGACCTTTTTTACCGGCGGTTCGATCATCACGCTTTATGATTGCGCGGCCGGCATGATAAGAGAAACGATCGAGGAGCAGAACATGTTCCCGATGGATGGGTGTGATGATGAAAACATCCGGAGTACTTCGATTCAGCACTCATTTCCATGGGACCGGTGTAACGACAGAAGAGATCCGGAGAATTCCGGGAGATATCCCGTTAAGAAATGAACTCTGCAGGTGTGAGGCGGGGGACTGGTCCTGCACCCGGGTTCAGGTGGCCTTGTTCTCCCGGAATGAGCCTTCCGGGACGAGTATCTCAAACCGGGCCCCTTTCCCGGGTATACCGGTTTCCCGGATGAAGAACCCGGTAATACCCAGGATCTCCCGGGCAAGGAACAGGCCGAACCCCGTGTGTTTGCCGAACTCGCGCTGGAAGATCTTCTCTTTCTCCTCTTCCGGCACACCAATCCCGTCATCCTCACAGATAACAAGGCAACCAGAGTTCACAATCTCGTAGGAAAGCCGGATGTACGTGAGCGAACCCCCGTGACGGATCGCATTCTCAAGGAGCGTATAGACAACCTTCTCGAACAGCGGATCAGCGTAGATCTCGAGCCGCCCGAGCTCGTTTTTCAGGACCACGTTGCCGAATTCGACGGTATTGGCAAGGAGGGAGACGATGTTTTTTAAATACTGCCACTGGGGGCGGTACAGCCCGATATCCTGGTAGTCCTTGGTGAACTTGATCATGTTGCGGATCGCCCTGGTGGCTTTCTTCTCATGCGCGATGAAAGCCAGCAGCTCCGGGTCCTTCGAGAGCTCCCGGGACATCTCGATATACCCTCCCAGGACGGTGAGCTGGTTGAGGATATCATGACGCGTGATACTGTTGAGCAGGTTGAGTTTCTGGTTTGCCCTGAAGAGGGCCTGTTCAGCATTCCTGCGTTCAGTCATATCGGTACCGTACCTGATCACGCCGCTCACGGTATTGTCCCTGCCAAGGAGGGGCTTGTCCCTCCACGATATCCAGACATGTTTGCCGTCCTTTTTTACATGTTCCGTCTCGCGGACGGTATAGCGGTCGCCCCGGGCTCCTACGTCGCGGACAAAATAGTCCATGTCGCGTGCAGGATTCGCACCGGTAACGGCGACGATGGTTCCTGCGAGCGGACGGCCAAGCACTTCGTGCTCATCCAACCCGAAAAACCTCCGGGCATATTCATTGAGAAACGTGATCTTTGAATCCTTGTCAAGTTTTAAGATGATGAGGTTGGCGTTCTCGACAAGCTCATGGTACTTGGCCTCGCTCTCCTTCAGTTCGGCCTCTTTCCGGCTGCGGCCGACGGCGAAGCGGATCCACCGGGCAACGCGGGTATACTGACGGGGAGTTTCGGGTATCCTGGTAAAGCAGAAGTCCGCACCGGCACCGATCGCCTCGTCCTCCCGGTCTGCAGTACTGGTATCGGTGATAAGGATAAACGGGATGCGGTTCTTCTCCCGCACTGCACGCAGGAGGGCGATGCCATCCATGTCGTCAAGGGACATATCTGCGACAACGGCATCGCAGGCAGAGGATGATAGGGACAAGAGGGCTTCGCGGCCGGAGGTGGCAGTCACCGCCTGCATATCCCCTCCTGATTCAAGCGCTTTGCGTGCGAGGATAAGTTGTGGTTCATCCCCGCTGACACATAAAACCGAGATCATGCACCTGATCCTGCCTTTTTCAGTACCGCGGATGGAGTAACGGATACATTATTCAATAAAATGATAAATATACCGCATTTATCCCAAATCCAGTATATAGACATTTCCTGAGGTACCGGTGTACCCGGAAGGCGGATTCGTCCCGGATGAACAGGTTGAAGAACCTGCGGGTTCTTCTCCCGTCTCATGTCTGATGAGATTCGACATACCAAAGTATATTATGAAGAAATATCTATTGGGAACATTGGTGAAAAGACCATGGTGAAATTAACCGCAGATATGAAAGAGGCCTTCTCGAAGATGAAGGTCTTCCCGCTGGCATCCGCATCAAAGGACGGGACACCGAACGTGATCCCGGTGGGAATTGCCGAACTCATCGATGACGAGACTGTCTGGTTTGTGGACAATTTCATGAACAAGACCCTTTCCAACTTCCGCACGAACCCGAAGGTCGCGTTCTATGTATGGGGACCGGAGATCAAGGGCTGTTACCAGTGCAAGGGCGTGGTGGCAATCAAGACAAGCGGGAAGGAGTTCGATGCTATGAAGGCAAAGATCAACATCAAGAACCCCGCACTCCCTGCACGCTCGCTCATCATCGTGAAGATCACGGAAGTCTTTGAGTGTAAGCCCGGACCGACGGCAGGGTCAAAAATTATCTGAACTCTTTTTTTTTACCTTGATGTAAAGAGCAGAAATCACAATAAACCATTTAAAATTCCGAAAACCGGCTCTGGAGAAATTCTTTAATAATTCTGACGCTGCTTGGGGGCATGCAAGCATGCCCCCGCCACTGTGGCATCCCCCGGTTGCGATTGTGCCGACCTGTACGCAATCGCCAGGAAATTCCAGGTTCAGCTCATACCGGGGCATCGCAATGCGCCCCCGCCCCCAATGGGGGCAGGGTTGGTGCAAGGGGGGCAATCATCACCTGAAAAGAGGATTTCTCCAGAGCAGAAAAACCGATTGCAGTGATTTACGAGAGCTCCCGCATCAGCGCCACTCCGGGCACGGGGGGAGATGTTCTGCATTTTGGTGATGACCTGTATAAGAGCCGACGGAGGGGCGCCCCTTCAGGAGTGGTGAAACATTCATACAAGAGACCTGCGAGTTAACGTAAACGGTCACCAATTTTCTCTAAAAAAAGATGCGTTTCCTGCCAACAGATCGTACTATCCGGCCGCTGCTTATTTCCCGCCTGGCTTTGACCCCGGTGCTGCCGCAACGACGTTAAGCGCCTCGATGAGTTCCGGCAGGATCTCGGCCGGGATGCCCATGACCATCTCGCCATCCTCGATGCCCGAGAACTTCCGGGACCCGTCGCAGCCGAGCGAGAAGTTCACCTTCCCGTTGAGATAGGTCTGGGCGCAGGCATCGGCACAGACCGACTGGATGCCGGCAAACTCTGCCTCGATCCTGCCCCCGACCCGGAACATGGCGCTCTGGGAGATCTTGAGCATGGCCCACGGGCTTGCGACAATGATGACGACCTGCGGGTCGAACGGCGTCTTCTCGAGCGGGGCATACATCGTGGCATAGGTGTCACCGGTGCCGAGATGGGCGACACGGTCAATGGTCCGTTTGCAGGCCGCGGAACTCTCGAATTTCCCGAGCTTGAAATAGAAGTCGCCGTTTTTCAGGGTCTCGGTGATCTCCCGAAGACCGAGCGACCATGCCCCGCCATTGCACTCGTGGTTTTCTGCCGTTGAATAGAAGATCTTACCCTCTTTTCGTGCAAGCCCGACCATCGAGCAGTGCCGGATGGTCTTGTCGAGCTTCTCCATACCGGTGGGGATCTCCTCCTTCTTTGTTGCAAACCGGAATGCCACGGGGGAGCCGGAGAGTTTCAGGAGTTTTTTCAGCGTTTCTGCTGCTTCTGTATAATTAATGGGAATCTTGACTGATGATGCCATAATCACAACCTTCATGCACACGCGTTTTTTCGGGTGTCTATGATACCCATATCAGCGACATTGATTTATAGATACCGAATGGGGCCACCGGAAGAGGGAAGAACGACCGAAGTACAACGGCGATATTCCGTATACCCGGAAAAAAACAGGGTTGCCGGCCTAGAGGCCGGCATATTCCAGCAATAACAGGAACCCGATCATCCCGGCTTCGAGGACAAGGATCACGACCCACGTATTCAGCTTCAGGAACTCCGGGACGGTCACAGCAGGGAACGGCCCGCTGGTAAGAATCCGGGTCTTCAGCACCGGGTAAAAATCCGCAAAGAGACCGGCACCGATCAGCATGCCGATCATCCCGCCGATAAGCGCATCGAGAGCCCCGGTCCCGACTGCCCCGGCAACCGTGCCCGGGCAGTAACCGAGCAGGGCAAACCCGGCACCGAAGATCAGGCCCCCGATCACGTTGGAACCCAGGGTCCCGTGTGCTGCATGGGAGTTTGCGTACCCGTAATGCTTCAGGAGCTGGAAGAGGACCATCCCGACAATCACCGCGGACAGCATGAGTTTCAGGACCGTGAAGTTGGTGAGGAGGAGCTGCCCCTCGATCACGCCATAATCTGTTGCTCCTCCTTTCTGGAGGAGGAAGCCGAAGAGGATCCCGGTGAGAAGGCCGAGCACGATCTGGGCGCTCCCGCTCTCCCTCATCGCTGCCAGGGTTGTCATGGTCAGAGCACCCCGATAACGCGGTAAAGGAGCATGGCAACAGCAATCCCACCGGCAAAGAAACAGGCCGCCGTGATCATGCTGGCAAGCGAGAGCTGGATCGACCCGCTGATCCCGTGCCCGCTTGTGCACCCCCCGGCCCACCGTGCCCCGAACCCGAGCAGGATCCCGCCGGCAAGGGCAACGACGATGCGGAGGACTGCACTCCCGCCGAACACCGACCCCCACAGTGCCGGCACCCAGACAACATGGAAAGTACCGGAGAGGAACGAAGACAGGAACGCCCCGATGATGATCCCAGGGATTATCATGAATGCCCAGTCCACCTGCGGGACGATGTCCTGGTAATATTCCATCTTCTTTGTCCTGTCTGCACTGATCAGCATCCCGATCAGCCCCCGGGCCTTGACAAATGCGGTCGAGCATCCCAACGGGCGGTCAGCCAGCACAAGGGCAAGGCAGCTCAGCACACCGATCCCTGCACCGGCGATATACGGGGACCATGAGGTTTCTGTAAGAAAACCAAACATAAATTATCTTCCTCACTGCCGAAATGTGCTGTGGCAGGATAAAAAAGTACAGACGTTACCATATCCGGTCCTGTTGTCAATTGTCGACAGCGTCACCGCTCCATACTCTTTTTACCCGAAAACCACAATACTTCACCGTGAGAGGGAGCGGCCGGTGCGTACTCCGGCTCCCTGCTGTCACAGGTGAATCCATGGATTTCAGTAATATGCTTGGCGATGCCTTTGCCTATACAAAGGAGGGTGTCTTTGGAAACATGAACCGGTGGCTGAAACTGATCCTGGCAATCCTCTGCCTCGGTCTTCCTTTCAGCGGGTATATCATGCGGGTGTACCGGGGTGCGACACCGGCACCGGACGTGGACCAGTGGGGAACGCTTTTTATCGACGGGCTGAAACTGCTCATTGTAGGAATTGTCTATGCCATCCCCCTCATCATCATCTGGGTGCTTATTTACGGGAGCATGTTCCTTGCCATCTTCAGCGGCCACATGGACGAGTATGCGATGACAGCCTTTGTACCGAACATGCTGCTGATGATGCTGTTCTACATCCTGGAGATCATCATGGCGATAGTCCTGCCGGTTGCCTACATCCGCTTTGCAAGGATCGGCACCTTTTCTGAAGCTTTCAACTTCAGCGCGATTCTCGAAACCATCGGGAAGATCGGCTGGATCAATTATATCGTCGCCCTCGTCCTCGTATCCCTGGTGATCGGTATCCCGGTCTTCATCCTGGTCTTCGGGTTCATCATTGTCGCCGGGGCATCCCTGTTCCTGTTAAAAGAGGCTGGTATTTTCGTGTTCCTCGCCCTGCTCGCGCTGATGCTCCTCCTCATCCTTATCCTCGCCCCGCTCTTCGGGGTTTTCCAGGCACGCTACATGACCCGCGTGTATGACAGCGCTGTGCCGGCTGTACCGGAATCCTAACTTTTTTTCCTGCACTCTTCCGGATCGCACGGGTCTTTCGAAGCCGGGAAACCGACCAACAACATGACAAGGCCGTGAGATAAACAAAACAGGGAGAGTACCTATGGACCCTGATAACGATCTCCCGGCCTTTGCCCGCAGTCTCGGGGCTGATTACTATGGCGTTGCCGATCTTACAGGGGTACAGGAGTTTATCCATGAACAGGGGGGCGACCGGGTCGCCGGCTACCCCCGTGCGGTGGTGATGGGGATCCGCCTTCTGGATACCCTTGTCGATGCACTGGAGGATCGCACGGATCTTACCGGTGCTGCCCTGTACCGGCATAACAGTTATGATACGGTCAATGCGGCACTGGACGCACTAGCCCTGCGGGTTGCAAACACGATCCAGCGGGAGGGATACCGTGCCTTCCCGGTCCCTGCCTCGAAACGGGCAAGCGACGAACTGATCGCGGGGGTCTTCTCCCACAAACTGGCAGCGCACCTTGCCGGCCTTGGCTGGATCGGGAAGAACTGCCTGCTCGTCACCCCGGACCACGGTCCCCGGGTGCGGTGGATCACCGTGCTGACCGATGCGCCGCTTGCCCCAACCGGCACACCGATGGAGCAGCGGTGCGGGAAGTGCACGGTGTGCGTGGACATCTGCCCGGTCCATTCCTTTACCGGCCGCCCGTTTCACGAAGAGGAGCCCCGCGGGGCACGGTTCGATGCCGCTGCCTGCGACCGGTATTTCAAAAAACTCGAGGCGGGCAGCGGCCCGGTGGTCTGCGGGCTCTGCCTCTTCGTCTGCCCTCATGGAAGAAAGAAGAAACGCCGGTCATCTGAAAAATTACAGAAATAATTGCACTGGAGAAAACCTTTTTAGGAAATATTCGCCCCCCTTGCGCCAACCCTGCCCCCGTTGGGGGCGGGGGCGCAAGCGATGCCCCGGTATGAGCTGAACCTAGACAATTCTCGACAATTGCGTACAGGTACTACGGCACAATCGCAACCGGGGGATGCCATAGCGGCGGGGGCATGTTTGCATCCCCCAAAGGAGCGTCAGAATTATTCAAAGGATTTCTCCAGAACAGAGATACTCCAAAAGGGGATGATCCCGGGAACACGCCGGGAAAATATGTTTTTTACGGTGAGACCACGGTATCTGTCTTCGCAATCCAGTTCACGCCCCCATTGTCGTAGGTATAGACAGTGCCAAACTTTTTTCCGTCAAGTGCAACCATCTTCTCGGGGTTTGTTCCCTTGTACCGGTCGGCCGGGTAGAGGAAGAACGGTTTGAGGGTTGCGTTTGCCCCGCCCATTCCACCTGCGTCATAGGTATATTCCTGGCCGTCTGGGTACCGGAGAATGACCTGCACTTCCTGGTACGGGCCGCCATTGACATGGATTTTTCCCACGAACTCGTAGATGGTGTCGGTGGAGGGGTTCATCCCGAAGTGGTCAACCTCGATCCGCGCTACCTCACCAACAGGAAGCGGCGTTATGAGGGTCGTTGTTGTGAGCGGGGTTATGGGCTCCGGGGTCATTACCGTTGCCTGCGGGGTAGGGCCGGTTGTCGAAGTACAGCCGGAGAATGCCAGCAAAACGGCAATGAGGAGAAGAAGTATACTGATTGTGTTTTTGTCCATCACTACCGGTTGAGTCAGGAAATTATTGAACATTGCGCTGTAAGGAGGAGATACCGGCAACAGAGTACAAAAGGGGATATGTTCAGACCGGCAGCGGGATACCGGTCGCATCAAGGCTCTCTTCTATCTCCCGGATGGTTTCAGGCCGGGCTCTTGTGGATGGCCCGACGGGCACCGCTTTACAGCCGGATGCCGGTGATATCGATTCGGTAAATGTCCCGATCCCGCGGGCGACCCGGATCGTATCCTCCTTGTCGAACCCTATCAGCGGGCGGTAGACCGGGACCTCGGACGCTGCGTCCGTGAGGACCACCAGGTTGTCAAGCGTCTGGCTCGCAACCTGCCCGAGGGACTCACCGGTCACAATACCTTTCGCACCGTTCCGGACAGCGAAAGCCGTTGCCACCCGGTACATCCGGCGCTTGCAGAAGATGCAGGTATACTTTTCAAGATGCCGGGCCTCCAGTTCCTGCCGTGCCGATGCTAGGTAGGAGTCGTGTATCACGGTCAGCTGTATGCCGGGCTGGTAGCGGGCCAGAAGGGCAACGACCCGCTCAGCCCGGGCAAGGGTCGTCTCGTCCAGGAAGGTGTCGAGCGCGACATAGACCGGCAGGATCCGGCACCCCCGTTTCATCATCATCCACGCGGCGACCGGTGAATCGATCCCCCCGGATACAAGGGCCACGAGCGTTCCCTCGACCCCGAGCGGGAGTCCGCCAACAGATTTTATCACGGTGTCGTAGAGGTAGGCTTCGTTTGCCCGGATCTCGATATGGATCTCCTTCTCAGGAGTGGCGAGATTTACCCTGAGATACGGGAACTCCTTCCGGATGAGATCCCCGTATTCGATTGCTTTGTCGTTCGAGGTGAAAGCATGCGTTCCTACCCGTTTCATCCGGATCGCGAACGTCTTTGCCTTCTCAATCCCGTGGCGACGGCAATAATCGGGAATGTGGGACTCAATCTCATCGAGTTTTATATGCTCCACTTCCGAGAACGAGACAATGCCGAAGATGTTTTTCAGGAGATCGGGTTTCA
>Ga0209099_1002764_pt1 | contig 15006 bp, 14 predicted proteins | sample AD_JPNHW2_MetaG_FD_184430 | JGI IMG/M metagenome (GOLD analysis project Ga0209099, IMG submission 184430) | Active sludge microbial communities of municipal wastewater-treating anaerobic digesters from Japan - AD_JPNHW2_MetaG (SPAdes) (version 2) | ecosystem: Engineered > Bioreactor > Anaerobic... | reverse complement strand
GAGGTCAGCGTTAATTGCGCATTTCATCCCTGAATTTCCGGGTATCGATCTTTTTAGTCAGGAAGCAGCCCGAAAATACCTTTTTGAGGGCTCTTTGCTTTTGGCCCGGGTTTTCTTTGCGGCTCACGGGAGAAACCTGCACGACAGCGGGGTTATGGATGACTGATGTCATGAACTGGTACCTGGGGAATATGTAGATTTTCCATAAGAACCAGGTTTTTTTTAACCGTCGTGATTCCCCGGGGGTATCACCAAAAAAAAGGAAAGACCGGATTATAACCGGCTCAGCTGCTCAAAAGTGCCCTTGCGGTACTTGTGCCGGGTTTCATCCAGGTTCTTCTTCCGGGGGGGCGTCAGTATCTCTTTTTCCTGCCGGCGCTCTTCTGGTCCTTTGACCGTTGTGGTCATGGAACTGTATCATTTACCGGTGTGGATAAATTGATTACCGGGAAAATGGGGGTGGGGATATTGTGCAGGGAGGACGCTTTTAACAGGGGCGTTCTTTCCTGACTGCACCGCGGGTCCGCCACGTGCAATGACAAAGAAAAAATTACCAGTTTTTTACTTCTTTGATCTTGGACTCATCGGAAAGATAGGTAAAAAATCCGTCTGCGGCATCTTCGAGCGCTTCTTCTTTTGTATCTTTGGGGTGCATGCTCCGGAAATAATCAGCACACCCTTTGCCTTTTACCATCAGGTTTGCAACGCCGATGTAACTCTCCCCGCCTGCATTCAGGATTTGTTTTACCTTGATTTTCAAGGGGCTGTATTTCATATCCTCGATATCGATTTCAAAAATCCCGACAATTTCTCGTATCTCGCTTATTTTCGTGTGCTTGCGCTGTAAATCGGTTTCTGTCACTACAATCACCACAAGGGAGTCTCTTGCTGTTAAAGTATAGAGGCTTTCCATGGATCCTGACACGTCACTCATGATTTGCGCCTCACAGCATCAGGAGTTTAGCCCCGGGTTAATAAATACAGTGAAATTTTATGGAGCAAAACAAATTCTTTATGCCTTTTTAACCTTTTCCAGGAATGTTTCCCGTAATTTCCCGATTTGTTTTGCATCGAGACGATCAACAATCCCCCGGCATTTCACCAGAAACCGGGGAACCTGTTGTGTAAGGGTGTCTTCAAAATCACCAGAGACCTCGCTCATCGTGTAGTACTGGGTTTCTACGCGTGCTTCTCGCGCTTCTTCCAGTAACTCGCATTCTTCTCCGGTAAAAAAACCGGTGAGGAGGTGGTGCATGATTTCTATTGTGCAAACGTGATTTTCGGATTTGATCCCGATTTTCATGAGTACTGAGTACAACGAGAAGTAGAGAGAGTAATATGCGGCTGAAATCTTCCAGTCCCGGGAAGTAACCGAATGCATCGCATCCATCGCGTCTTCAGATTTTTTCAGGTATGCTGATGCGAGATTTTCGTTTGGTTCGATAAGCGTGATCCCATTTTTCACGCCGGCACACCAGGCCAGTTTGTTCTTCATGAGATCACCGCACGGACAAATGTTTCCGCATTTTTCCACACAATATGGTGGTTTTTTGCTTCGATGAGAAGAGCGTCCTGTGGATCGATCCCCACGAATGCCTCTTCCGGGAAAATTCTGATATTGATTTCGATATTGTATTTTTTCCCGATTTGTTTAACTTCCTTCGCATTGCAATGCCCTGCAACAAGGAGATCGAGATCTGAATCCCCCGTGTCAGTACCTTTTGCATAGCTCCCGAAAAGCAGGGAAATCCCTTCGATGAATGGATGAATCTTGTTAAGGACTTCCGTGGCATAGGGTTTCTCTTCCATGAAGGAGATTTTTTTATACTGTTCTGCCAGGATAAAATACTGGATCGCCATCTCGCCCGGTTTGATCCGGAAGATCCGGGTTTTTCCACGGAGGTTAGATGAAATGACGAGTTTTTTTTCCAGTCGCTCAAGGATTGTCTGTGCAGTGCCGTGGCTGATCGGGAGGAGGGCGCTTATCTCCCGTATATAGTATTCGCGGCCGTATCCATCAGTGAAGAGGGAAAGCACCCACAAGTCACTACCGGGGATGTCTAATTTTTTAGACATATGTCCAATTTTTTGGCGCTATAGATAATAGGTTTTGGGGAAACGGATTTTAAAAAAATGACCGGGTGCTGCATTGTTGCCGGATTTTTTTTGTTTGGGGTTTGACTTCGTGGGATTCCCGACAGGCGGATTGGACGTGATCGTTTCGGATTTGCAGAGGATTAAGCGGGGGTAGGTATCGGCGGGTTTTGCCTTGCGGCGGAACTGGCCGGCCTCTCCGGGGCCATGGCAGTGCATGGCCTTGGCGAGGGGATCGTTCTCACGTACCTCCAGGAGGAGATCATCAGAGAGGGGGATACCGTTATCCAAGTAGTACCGGCATGGAAATGGCTTATCGGGGATCGGGCCGGACGTTAAACCGGGAGCATGATCCGGCGCCGGTTGATGCAGCACGGATGCCTGCTATAAAAAAATGAGTGTCCCGGGGAATAATCCAGGTAATTCCTGAATAGAGTACAATTCTTCACAAAATCCGGTCAGCCCCGGCATTCCCCTGCGGGCATCCTGTCATTTTTCGAGGGATCTCCGTCGGAAAAAATAAGCCTCATATTCGCGTTCCGGCAGCCTTTTTTCGGGTCTGATGGACGGGAATATGCGGCAAAAACCAGGGCTGTAGAAAGGCCATTAATGGCCGTCTGGCAAGGGGGAAATCGCCCGTATTTTGGCAAACGGGGCGAGGATTGCCCGTATTCTCCACAGGAAATGAAAAGGAGGGAATATCGGTGTTTTCCGGTCGCGGCCCGGGCAAAAAACCAGGAAACGGAGCCCGATTTGGGGTTATTTTCTTGTGGGGATCCGGACCTCTGGAAACCATGGATGCTCCGGCGGGGGATCGCCGGAAATACGGGTTGTGCCGGGGAAGAGAGGGTATTGAGAGAGGGACGCTCATCGGGGCTTTCGTCCCTTGCCATGCGGGCTAGCCGGGGGTTTCAGGTGGTACATCGAAAAGACGATGACCTTTGAGCGATATCTGTTTACTATGGAATCGTTTGATCTTTCAAATTTCAAAACGATCAATACGATTATTGAGCGGGACGGACGGTAAGGACATCACAGACAAATATGCTCTTCTCCGCGGGGCAGTGGAGATCTCCCCCGGGATACCAGCATCTTAAACTGGAAAACGGCAACAGGATCAAATTTCCGCTCGCGGACATATTCAGTATTGTGCTCTTTTATCAATCAGAAAAATTAAATAAAATTTTTTGTGTGTGATTCATTCTCAGATTCAATGTAATCTTTTACAAATTTTGTTCCTATAATCTTTTTTTGCATCTTTCCAATCATTTTAAGAATCGGCTTTTTTCTATTCGATACTTTTTTTCTTTCATAACCCATTTGAATTGCGGTAAATGCAATCGTGGACATTGTACCGGGGACGAGGATTTCAGGACGATCAAAAATCGCTGCTCCAAGGGAAATCATTGATCCGACAGTAAATGGACCCCAGTCTTTAATCCCTTGTTTTAAACACAATTTATTAGCTTCTTGAACTTCCAGGTCGAAATCAATTTTATAATCAGATATTTTATCGATTAAATAATTTTTATCGTGAATTCGATCAAATCGTTTTTCCCTAATTATTTCTTCGATGAGGTTTGGGAATTTTTCTCGGACTCCAGAGAAATTTTCTCGTATCTCAGAGTATTGTGATAAACTAATTTTTTGAATATTCTTTGGAATAGAACATTGAATAATTGAATTGGCTAACATACATTCGGATCCAAAATTTGATCGATATCCGAAATCATTAAGCGAATTAAAGATGTAATTTAAATTATTGTCTGTAATCGTTGGGATACCCTTACGATATCCAATATTATCAGCCATATATGATACGATAATATCTGCGGCTTCAGTATTAACAAGTGAAAACTTGCCCTCAATGCCATTTGGTGACAAATCAGATTCATCGATAATATCAGAATCCGCCAAAATTAGATCATATTTTTCTAATAATTCACCAATTTTCAGAGAGATTTTGATATCGCTCAAATATGTATAATCATAAAATTTTGTCCCTTTTGGATTTATTATAACCTTTTTCCCAGGGACTTCGTTTTTACTTGAAATAATTTTAAAGGCTGCCTCGATTTGAGACAGCCTATGAAAATCATAAATTTTATCATTTTTTTCAGGGGAAATTTTATTGAGCGTTTTTGGATTTTGACGAATAAAACGGGAGATATTTGGCGGAATTTCAATTTTCATATCTCTAGGTATTATTGTTTGAATAGAATCAAAGAAGAGTAAATTACTTCTGAGATAGTTTTCTGTCGGAAAAAAGTTTGGATAATAAAGCGCTTCCATCTAATTTCTCCCAAAATATTGCTTACATCTCCTTTATCTTTCTAGATATTTATCAATTATATATCAACAAGGTGCAGCATGGAATTTACCAATGAAATCATCGGTGCTAGATTATTGGAAACAATTACTGATGGGTTGTATAATAGAAATCTGAATTGTATTCGCGAGTATGTTCAGAATAGTATTGATGAGGGCGCATCGGATATTGACATTTTTTTTGAAAATGATAATAAAACATTAGTTATCTCCGATAATGGACCGGGAATGGATATTGAAGGATTAAAAGCAGCTCTGAGTATCGGGAAATCAAACAAACCTCCAGAAAAAATTGGATGGAGAGGGATAGGAATTTGGAGTGGTGTTTCTGCATCAATGAAATTGGTGATCATCACTAAAATGAAGAATAAGTCGAAATTGAAAATTGAAATTGATAATGAGAGATTAAGATCCGTAAACCGAAGCAATGAATCAATATTAAAAATCTTATCATCAGCGACATCAGAAATCCAAGAATTATCTCTTGATGCAAATGAAACTCGTGGGGATCATTTTACAAAAATTCGATTGGAATTAATTCTACCCCAACAACAACAAAAATTTTCAAATAAAAATATTGAAGATTTCCTCTCAAAAACAGTCCCTGCATCATTCAATATTGAGAGCTTCCCCGAATTATCCGAAGTAAGTGAATGGTTGACTGATAACCATGTTCAATTTCACGACGTGATGATAAAATTTAACGGTAAAAAAATCTTCCGTCCACCATACGATCGTTCCAAATACTATAATACAGCAATTTCCTATCAAAAATTTCTAATAAACAATAATACAATTGCAGTGGGATGGTTTTTAACCGGTAGGGAGAATAAAGAATTGGGATGGCCTGACGGGGGAATTTTTTTTAAGAAAAAGGGAATGTCAATTGGAGATGAAAATCTAATAAGAGAATTTTATAAACAAAAATTTTTTCAATGGCAATATGGTGAGATCCACGTAATTTCCGATACAATTCGTGAAGATGCGGGTCGGAGTGGATTTGAATACTTCAGCGAGGACTATCAACCGTTCATCGATGAGGTGGTCCGATTTGTGAATAATCTGCAGAATGTAAATCGATATAAATCATATAATGTGAAAAGCAATAAATTAAACAAAATACGAAATGATCTAAACAGTCAAAACCTGCAATCGGCGAGAAAAGCTCTTCAGTCAATACAAAAAAGCGCTGAAAAGAAATTTTCTTTTCCTGAACAAGCGTCTCTGCAACGTGTAAAGGAGGCAATTGACAATCATAAAATTGAAATTAAAACTGAAATTGATCAGTTGAATGAACAAATAGGTACATCACAAAATGAGATAGAAGCAGAGAGAATCCGGTTAAAGAAACTCGAATTAAAAAACGCAATAAATGGTCTTCCAAAACCAGTAAGAAAAAACATGGCTAAGTTTAAGGGAGAGGGACTAACCGATCCCGTTATAACAGTTGCAGATTCTATAGAAGAGATTTTAAAACAAAAAACGGGACTAAACCCCACAAAATTTATTGACCTTATTTCGGGGGCTTACGGGTTTGATGAAGTTCCGAAACGGAAAGATGGTCATAGTCCTATACTCCGAATCGATCAAAACAATGAAGTACGGAATCGACGTTTTGGAGTTATGGTGTATACATTTTATGACTTAATCGTCAATAAATTCAAGCATGAACGAGGACATGACACTTTAAAATGGCTTGAAGATCTATCAGAAGAAGATCGATTAGAAGTGTCAAAAGAAATTGTCGTATCTATGGGACTGCTGTATCGACTAATTGAGTTCTCTAAAAAGAGTTAAATAATCAATTTTTTTCGGACTTCAGTTAATTACCGTTGATCCCTTCGAGTTAAGGACATATTTAGCTTGAGTGATCCCCTTTTCACTTAATATATTGAGTAACACCTCGTGCGCCCTTCGAACACCTTTCCCCCCACCTAAAAATGCAAAGGGTGATGTTTTTTTATTCCAATCGATATCGCTAAGAGGTCCGATAAATCGCATTATAGAATCGTTTGAAGAGGGCTCAATGCATTCATCAATGCACCAGGAATATACATTATCCGCGAGAAAATTAAATGCGTAAATCGAAGTGGTTCGAAGGACAAGGTATTGTTTCTGTGTTTTCAGATCAAATCCTTGTGGATACATAGATCTTACACAATTCCAATAATTTACGAGGAATTTTGTTTTTTTCACATCGTCTAAAATTTTAAAATTTTCATTATCGAATAATGGTTTTAATGATGATACAAATGAGAATAAGGGAACAGGATGTCCTGAGCTCGTAGTCCCTCCAAGGTTTATGAGACCCTCAAAGGGGGACGCTGTTTTGTTGAGCTCGTTTACAACTGGAACGATCTCCATCCGCCATTTCTCACGTTCTATACTTGGAATGCCGGTAAAACCAGCTTTCAATGTTTTATAGGCCAATTCATCTTTTAATGAGGGATTAACGGGTTTTTGTGTTTTATTGATAATAAAGAAAAATGCTCCATCCAATTCTGATTGCTTGATATTAAGAGTATTATTAGATTCCTTTTTCAGCTTTTTTAGTACGGCATTTGAATCGACGAAGACAATGGGGATCTCGAAATCCAATAATTTTACGTATTTTTTGATCAAATCTTCACGGTCCGCCAAAGAGTGCGAAGTCTGTATTTTTTTAATTTCTTTGTAAATCTCTTCAAAACCACCTGTCCTTTGTTGGCCATCTAATATTGAAATCGCGCCGGGTTTTAATGGGAGTTCAAGGGTTCCAAAATCTTCAAATGAGACAATAAATCTGGCATTACTGAAACTTGCTAAAAGTGCAGGAATAATTGAGATGGAACAATTTTCAATATATTTTTTAATTTCACTTGTTTTTTCTCTGAATTTTTCCCGCTGATACCCATCTAACGCCTCATCTCTCCAATGATCGGAAGTTGCCAGTAACAATAATTCTTTTGCTTGGATTTTTCCGATATAAAGAGGCATTCCTTTCTGTTGAATTCTAATAACTCTAATTCTTAAGTTAACACCCGTAATTTTTTTCCATATTTCTTCAAGATATTGAGAATTTATTTTCGGGTAACTTCGATATATATCAATTATTTTGAGGGCATTGAGGTCGTCATGATCACGAGTTACTTTATCTTGCGCTATTTTCTCTAATGTGTTATTCAATTTATCAGAGAAAAATAATGCAGGATTATTCCAACAAGTGTCGCACACAAATCTCCCATCATAGGGACCATGGCGATTTCCTTTTATCTCAAATCCACACGATGAACAAATCATTTTGCTTCACCTTTTGCCTCAGCATAAAGTTCGAATGCTTCCTCAAAGCCGGAGGCATTGTTAAATTTGTTAACCAATCCAGCATATGCGGGAAATGCCCCGCCATATCCAATCACCCGTCGTGCGTGTTGAACTAGTTCAATCTGCTGGAGATTCCATATAGGGGAAATGTAGGAATTTTTCTCTAATGTGTAAAGTGATTCATATCGCATTGGATAACAAACAACACCCCAATTTAAAATTTCCCGAACTCGATGGAAAAATTCTTCGGCGGGACTGGTATAATTAAAAAGTGTATAAACAAAAATATTCCTTTTCGATATTCCTGCATTGTATAAATTTTCAATTGCCTGTTTCACATATTTCTGTTGATCGGGAGAATCGTAAGCAAGACGAATAGTAGAATCAAGTTTTAACGATGCAAGCATTTTTGCTATAGGTTCAGTGATAAATCTTGCATCAATACCTTGATTGAAATCTACTTTTTTATCAAAATCTAAAAGTTCATTAAAGATATCCATCCTATACTTGTTTGCTAGAAAATTGTTATCAAAGAAAATAATTTTGGAGTGTCGATCTAAAACAAATGGTTTAATACTCTTTTTTAGGGAATTCATCTTACCTTCTAGCCTTGGAACTGCACAAAAATCGCAATTGTTGCAACAACCTCTTGATGAGAAAATAATGCTACCATCCCAATCCGGCACAAGGTCATAATCAGGCTTTACATTTTCTGCTTCTGGGAAAAGCCCACGATAGATTCTATCAGCCCCGGATAATTTCGCATGATCGGGGAGAAGAGAGGCATAAATTCCCCCAAGCCAAACCTCAGATTTTGGAAATTGATTTTTATAATATGCTACGGCCTCCCAAACGGGCTGTTGTGCCCAGGTAAAAAGACTGGTAATGTAAATCTTCTTAGGGGTCTTCGTTGGGCTTCTCAACTCTTTTTTTTCAAAATCAATATACTCCGTCGTATCTCCTTTGGACTTGTGATATGCCGAGAGTTTTAAAAGACCAATCGGTGGAAACTTAGAGTAATATGCCGGCTCGACAAGAAGGATATGATTGGCCATTGATGATAGTTTAGTGATCTTATCTATTTATGATCTTTGATTTTAATGATCCCAAAATAGGTTTGAATATGGTTATTTAGAACAGTAGCCCATATTTAAAAAATGTAAATTATACCTGCGGGGTGTCAAATGAACTTTATAGATTTAAACTTTAAAAAAACATATTCGTCAGATATTGATGATATCTTACATGATTTTTTCATCCCAGCATTAAAGGAATCAAAAGATTATAAACGGTTAACCGGTTTTTTTTCATCATCAAGTTTAGCAGTTGCTGCAAGAGGTTTTGGTGGATTAATTGAAAATAACGGGTTCGTCAGAATTGTCATTTCTCCAAGAATAAGCAAAGGGGATTTCGAATCGATGCGAAAAGCGAGAATTAATCCCGAAGAATTTATTGAATCCTTGATACTTCCATATTTAGAGAACATTCAAGATGAATTTGAACGTGATCATTTTTTTGCGCTAGGCTGGATGTTAACAAATAAAAAAATTGAAATTCGAGTGGCAATCCCTTATGATAAAAATAACGAAGAATTTGTTTTTGATGACTGGGATGATTCCAGCATTTTTCATCAAAAAGTTGCGATTCTTGAAGATGTGGATAATAACATAATTTCTTTTAGCGGGTCAGTTAATGAATCAGCATCTGGATGGCAAGGTAACATAGAAGAATTCAAAGTCTTTAGAAGCTGGGAGCCAAGCCAAATTGAATATTTAGAGTCTGATATTGCAAATTTTAAGAGATTTTGGAATGATCTCTCGCCGCGTGCAATTACTTTTGAATTACCCGAAGCAATCAAGAAAAGGCTTATGGAAATTTCTCCATCGGATAAATCAAAACTAAATATCAAAAAATGGGAAAGTACTAAAAAACCATTAATAAAATTGTTTGACTATCAAGAACTCGCGATAAAAAATTGGGTAAAAAATGATAAAAAAGGCATTTTTGATATGGCGACGGGGACCGGGAAAACATTTACTGCTTTGGGCTGTGTGGATTTTGCATTAAAGTTAAAAAAACCGCTCTTTACTGTGATAGCAAGTCCCTATAGCCATTTGGTTCAACAATGGAAGAAAGAGATAGATCATTTCGGATTAAAAATTGAAAAGTTGATCATTGCTGATTCAAAGACCAACTGGAAAGATGACTTGGCCGATTCTCTTCGTAACCTTGAATTGAATCAATTGTCCTCTCTCATTGTTTTAACCACTCATGCAACATTCTCTTCAGAGAATTTTATAGAAATTTTTGGAACCTCGATCAAATCAAAATTTACTAGTTTTTTAATTGTGGATGAAGTTCATGGTATTGGAGCTAAAAAACGGAGGCTTGGTTTACTACCTGATTATCAACTACGTTTAGGCCTTAGTGCGACACCGAATAGATTTTTCGATGATGAAGGCAACAAAGCAATAACAGATTATTTTGGCCCTGTCTGTTTTGACTTTTCATTAGAAAATGCAATAAACACCAATAATCCTGCAACAGGTGAAACCTATTTAACACCATATAGATATTTCCCATTGTTTCTCTCTTTAAACAATCAAGAAAGGGAGGAATACATTCGGAAAACGAAAAGTATTGCTATAAATGTGTCTCAATCTCGTAGTTCTGAAGAAAAACGGGAAAAATTACAAAATCTCCTTATTAATAGAGCAAGGATCATAAAGAATGCCAGTGAAAAAATTCCATTATTAAGACAACTCTTAATCAAATTAGGGCCATCAATTAAATGGACAATCATCTATTGCGAAGATAAATATCAGATGGATAAAGTGATAGAAATCGCAACTGATTTGAAATTGATTTCACACCGTTTTACTATGGAAGAAGGTACTGTACCCAAAAAACAGTATAACGGGCTTTCGGAAAGAGACTATTTATTAGAAAATTTTGCTAATGGGAAATACCAACTTTTAGTTGCAAAAAAATGTTTAGATGAAGGTGTCGATGTTCCAGCAGCTCGGGCTGCAATATTATTGGCGAGTGGTACGAATCCACGAGAATATATTCAACGGATAGGGAGAGTAATTCGCAGATCTCGGAACAAAAGGGAAGCTAATATTTACGATATGATTGTTGCGCCCTCATTAGCTTACCTACCTCCAGAGATTAAAAAAATCGAGAGTAATATCTTTCAAAAAGAGATAATTAGAAGCCAGTATGTTGCCGAATTAGCAATAAATAATGTTGATGCATTGAAGACTATACATCAGAAAATTCAAGAGACATAACATTTACCTTCATTTTCTTTCTAATCAAATCATTTCACTATTAATAAATATAACAAAATGAGTATACACTATATAATAAAATGGGTGTTAGTCCTTTATATATTGGATTGCGACATGAAAAATGAGGCTTTATCATGGATGGAAGTAGTAATCAAATTTTGAAATTATTGCAAAAAAATAGTAGCAAAAATAAGCAGATGCAAGCATTTCTTGAAGATTTATTGAATCTTGAAAGGGAGCAGCCTGGGTGGTGGAACGATAAATACAAAGCAATAATCGACAAGTATTCCACGGAGGTTAATTCGCGTGAGAATTGAAAGGTTAAAAATTCAAAATTATCGCCAATACCATGATATTGATATCGAATTTTTAAAAGGATCCCAGAACGATCTGCAAGTATTTATTGGAAAAAACGGGGTCGGAAAGACAAATTTATTAAATGCTATAAACTGGTGCCTATATGGCGATGAACCACATTTATCTGCGGAATCTGATCGACAACCTATTGTAAATAAACGAACACTCCTTGAATCGTCAAACGATGAGATCCCCATAGTTTTAGTTGAAATCCATACTAGAGGGGAGAGAGATAAACCTATCGTTTTCAAAAGGGAGAAATCTTTAACGGTCTATTCTGATAGAAAAAACGTCCATGAATATCAAACAAAATTTCAAGTTATCGTTAAGGATAAAAAAAATAATGATGTTTTCATCGAAGGTGAAGAAGCAATATCATTAGTGAAACGATTTGTCCCAGAAACAATACGAGAATATTTCTTTTTTGATGGAGAACGATTGGAAAATTATTTTAAAACAGTTACTGGTGTAAAAATTCAGCAAGAAATGATGGATATCTCCCAAATTGGTTTATTGCAGTCGATGAGTGAGCGTTTGGGTAAACTTACAAAGGACTTTTCTAAAGAGGCGGGTAAATCAAATCCGGATTTTGATATAATCCGATCCCAGTTAGAGGCAGAAAACAATCGAAAAATTACCTTAGGAAAAGAGCTTGCTGAATTAGAGACTCAAATAGACAATGCCAAACGAAGGTTGGGAGAAATTGATGTTGAATTAAAGGGTATACCTGATGTTGAATCATTAGAGATTCAACGAGATGACATCAAGAATCAAATAAATAAAAAAAATGACCTTATCGAAACTAAAAAAATAGAGAGAAATGATTTGTTATACAAACATGGTATTTCATTGCTACTTCAAGACCCTCTCTCCTATACAATAAATGCCATTCGGGAAAAGCGTGATAGCGGGGATTTGCCTCCTACCGATGATAAGGATCTCCTGTTATCTACACTTAATAATCCAACCTGTAAGGTTTGCGGTAGCGAATTAAATGAAAAATCAAGAGAATATATTAAAAATTTATTGCAAAGAATCTCACTTTCGTCCCAAGTAGCGCATGAGCTTCAGAATATGGAGCCTTGGCTGTATAAATATCTTGATCAAAACTCAAATTATTCCTCTGCCATCAAAAAAATAAATTATGAGTTAAATATTATTGATGACGAATTGGCCAAATTAAATATGAGAAAAATAGATCTTGATCAAAAATTAGAATCCTTCAATGTGGATACGGTAAGAAAACTTCAAAGAGAGAGAGTAAGCCTTGAAAATGCTAAAGACACAAATTTACGAAGGCAAGGGAGATCTCAAACAGACATCGAATCTGCCAAGAAAGCTGTCGAGACTTTACAAATAGATTTGAACAAGGCGGAAATTGATGATGAAAAATCCAAAATTTTAGCCTATAAAAGCAAATTTTGCAACGATGCGATACAAATTGTCACTTCGACAAAAGATCAATTATTAGATAGAATCCGACAGGATATAGAAGATGAAACGAACAAAAAATTTTTCGAATTAATTTGGAAGAAAAAGACATTCAAGTGTGTAAAAATTGATCCCAATTACAATGTGAGCCTCATAAGTGTTGATGATATTCCAATGTTGGGGAGTGTTGGAAAAGCAGAGAATGAATTATTAGCTCTCGCGTTTATGCTAGCATTGCATAATGTCTCGGGTTTTCACTCCCCAATTTTAATTGATACCCCTGTTGCGAGAGTATCAGATGAGCAGAGGGAAAATTTTGGCAAAATTCTCATTGAGATAAGTAAAGAGAAACAAATTATTCTTCTGTTTACAAATGACGAATATTCTGATAACATCAAAAAAATAATTAGTCCGATGGCAAGTAACCAATATGCCATTGAAATGGCTCCCGATGAGATGTCAACGACTATTGAGGTGATATAAATGGTATCTACTGTCGATAGATTGTATATTGATGAAAACGGTGATAAAATAATCTATGATATGTTGAAAACCGATGAGCCTTTTTTTAAAAACTATACTGGCAATAAAGAATTGTTTCTATTTGCAATGGCCTTGGGTTTTAAAAATAAAAACCGTTTACCATTTTCTGGGAAAAGATTGGGGTATTTTTTAGAGAAGGATCTGAAGTATGAAGATTATGTGCTCCTAAATGCTATTGCAATATCTGAAACACAATCATTAGATGTACTTACAGACAGAGATAAAATTTTTAAAATTGCAGAAGAATTTGCACATGGCGGATTAAAAATTATAAGTGAGGAGATTGGACCTAGCCATTTCGGTTCATTTAGTAAAAGTTTCGAGTTACAATTGGATCAATTAACTATAAAGCAATAAAAAAAGATTTCCCTTTTTACCTTGAATTAAATGTATTTTTCCGGGTTAGAATTGAGATTATCCGGCATTGTGTAGTGTCCAATCGCAGGTTTGATCTGAACGAGTTTTTTTAATTCTCTTTGAAGAATGTCAAACGAATGATCCCGGCAAGAATTTGACTCTGATCTGACGGAGCATTCATGCACCGTTGATGATGCGCCTCCAATGAAGCGAGTCAAATCAGATTTCGAGAGCGAGAGAAAGGTCTGAATGGTTCCGGACCATCCGCAGGGATTTGGTGTAATCATTCAGTGGGCATCTCGTGAATGATCAATAGTAAGCCTGGATTGATCGATAAACATTTTGTTTAGCGAAATACATTTGCACAGTATACAAGAATCAAAGCAGGACCTCATATGGATGATACAACCAATTGGGACAATTATCGAAACCGAATTTGTTACCCTGTCGAAAAATATATTCTAGGGTATTCCGTCAGAGATAAAGAGCGCCTGATTAGTGCGATAATAAGCAACGCTTTCCTGAATGAGAAAGTTGAATTTGAGCAACTCAAAGAAATACACCCGGATAAAAGTCTGGAAACCATAGGTGATTTCGTTCTGGATTTTGCAATAATAGACAATTTTCCCAAAAAGGAACACTCATCCCCCAAGGAAATCGATGATTTGCGAACATTTTACAGCAACAATGGAACTCTTCATCGATTTTCAAAAAATTGTATCCATCTACAAAATTTTATCCTCTGGGGACCGGATGAGAGATGCAGAATGATTTGGGACCAATCCACAACAACTATCTTAGCCGATCAGTTCGAAATGCTCATTGCAATTGTTTACCTTGAAAAAGGAATTGAAGGCGTCAAGGATTTTCTGAAAAAACATAATTTTTTCGAGAGTATTGACGCTTTTAACAAAATCCCCGAATCGTGATTAATACCCCTTCTTAAAACCCTCCGGGGCTAGCCCACTCAGGCAGAGAGGCGAAAGCCCCTTTTGAGCGTCAGACCCTCCTGTCATAACCCCCAAAAAAACCCGACCCTTTTCCATCCCAATCCGGGCCCAATCCAGCCCCGGATTCCCCGGTTCCGGATCCGGTAGCGCACTTCCACGCGAAACCATGTCCACGCCCGTAGAGAATATGGATTTAATCGCGTATTTTCAAAAACGGGGCAATTTCAAGGCCACTTGAACCTGCAATATAGCGGTCGTCCGGCAGGGGCGAAAAACGGGAGGACCGACAGATCATCCGGGGCCCGGATCGGCCGCCGGAAGGGCATTGGGGGGCGTTTTCCGGAAAAACGAAT
>Ga0209099_1002761_pt1 | contig 15029 bp, 12 predicted proteins | sample AD_JPNHW2_MetaG_FD_184430 | JGI IMG/M metagenome (GOLD analysis project Ga0209099, IMG submission 184430) | Active sludge microbial communities of municipal wastewater-treating anaerobic digesters from Japan - AD_JPNHW2_MetaG (SPAdes) (version 2) | ecosystem: Engineered > Bioreactor > Anaerobic... | reverse complement strand
GCATCACAGTTTGTGAGTACAGCCGTAGAAAAGGAAAGGCTTTGCGCGGCGCTGTATATCCTGCATCCCGTGAAGTGCGTAGCGTTAAATGTAATCGCCTGATTATTGTTGTTCAGGTGTATTTCCAGTACGGCGCCTTCTTCGGCAATAAAGTTTACATTACCGCCAACCGAGATATTCCCGTCAATGACCAGTTTGCAGGTTCCCCGCTTGGCGGTGATGGAGCAATTATTTCCTATCTCAAATGTATTCCCTGCATCAACATGTATTTCACTGTTATACATATCAATATTAACGCCCTGACTCAATGTCATTGTTGACGGCGCACCGGTAGCAGCATTGTTGGTTACGGTAGTTGTGAACCGTGAAACCCTGTCGCTGTTGAGTGTCAGATTCTGATTTACCAAGTCCTGGTGATGAGGTAAAAGATGATAGTTAATTGCAAGGGTAGTTGTGTCATTATTCGCAATAGGTACATCAGTTTGCGTACAGGACAACTCAAAATCTTCACCCCAGCGGTGGTCAACTAAAGAAAAGGAGTGGATTGTGCCATCGCTTGATGGCCCTTTTTCAGTTTCTTTTACTTTTAGAAGGACTCTCCCAACAAGAGCAGGATCAAAATAATTACTGTGATCCAATTCAATTTCTAATGGACCTGCATAAGCTCCACGCATCTGATAAGGTCCCCCTGTGTAATCTAAAAAACTAATCTCAGAAAAATTTGCCTGTTCTCCAGAAAACGCAGATGATGCATATCCAAGCCAGAATTTCAGTTCATACCTGCTTGGATATGTAATGTTTGATTTTATTGTTAGTTGGGGTTCGTAACCATTCGTTACATTGCATTTGTAAGCTTTATTTTGGAGTGAGAGACCACCAACCAGAAGTCTATAAGGGACCCATATGTATCCTCCATTTCCCCATCCTACACCCCAACTATTAGCAACCTTAATAGCCCCTCTTTCACACTCAGATAATTCGACAACACCATCACCATCAATATCTTCATTAAGATATTGCCCGTCAACAATGAAATCATATACTATACTGTCATTGTATCCAACGATTGTAAGGGCATGACTATCTGTAGTAGCCCATTGGGTAACTAAATCTTCACCCGCATGAGGTGTGCCGGCAGGTAGTGTATGGCTAACGTCCCATTGACCATTTTGTAAATTGCCCGTATAGACAATTATGATGGCCAACCCACCTGTTGTATCATCAGCATTGTGGTCGGCAATCCAATGTTTTAACGGTTCCAAACTTGTGAAACTACTATCCCAATTAATAAATTCATATCCTGCTATAGTATTACCCATCCCGTGATAATATTTATCATAACCATGCATCCAATATTTGTATTTCGTGTCGTTTTTCTTAAGAGCTGTATCATAATATATATCATATGATGGGCAGCCATTTTCCATAATAATGTCAAATCCGCTTGTGTAACCTGTACCATTTGTTCCATCGCCCTGATTTAAAAAATTATAGGTGTAAAAAGGATGATAGAGATTAGCTTTATTGTTATTTCCATTTCCTGCTGCTACATTCCTCAACCTGTTTAATTCCCATGTAAAAGAATACCATGTTTCGGCAACTTGGACACAAGCATAACTTTGCCCCTGATTGAAAATGGGCGGCATGAAAATGTATTGTGAATTGTCCGCTGAAGGCGGAAGTTGCGTTAAAATAGAAGCCTGAGACAGTACCATGGAGGGTACTAATGCTTCTTTTTCGGGAGAAAGCAGCGTAGCATCACCGGATATCCAGGGGTCTCCGTTCGAATCTGGATTCAAATTGTTAACCTGTGCTCTTAAATTGAATGATAATCCAATTAAAAAGGTTAAAATCAATTTAACAATTATTTTCATGGTAATACTGTTTAGGATTTTACAAAAGTTGATGAGAAATATTCATTATTAACCATAACTACTATTTGATAAATACCGGGTTTAAATCCAGCAGTTTCAAATTGCATTACATTATCGAAATACTTGACTTCTTGTTTGTGTACCAACATACCATTACAATTATATATTTTGATTAAAGCTGTTCCTGTGCAAACAGTTGACTCGATTTCAACGTACAAATTAGCTTTGCATGGATTAGGATATAGTAGGATTCTTTCCCCGCCTTTTTTTATCTGATGTTCAAAAATAGTAACGGTCGGACCAACGCTCTTGGCCAGAAAATTGGACCCATAATAGGTAGTAATATAAATATATCCAAGGTTATCAATAGCCAAATCCCCAATATCCCCTTGAGTGAGACCTTCCGTGATCGGTTGAAATGAGGCGCCATTATCCAGTGACCGTACCACTCCATAGGGCCACGAACTGCTACAGTAGATGTGCCCTTCGGTGTTTATCACCATATCGGTAATCATCTGTTCGTATGTAAGCGTATCCCAATCCTGGTGGCCGTTGCGAAGTACATATATGCTCGCATTATAAATTGACGAGCCTCCCCACGAACCGGCAAACAAATCGCCGGCATTATTAATTACAAGTGAAGTAACCATACAGTCGAACAGTCCGATAAACTCCCAGGTGACGCCATTATTTTCCGATTTATAAACACCGCCCTCGCCGCTATAAAAACCCTCAAGGCTTAAATATATACTCCCTTCGTCCGTTATCTCAATATCGGAAACATATTCGCTTCCATTCTGGGTGGTAAAAACAGTTTCCCATGTCTGTCCGCAATCGGGAGACCGTATCACTAAACCTCCACTATTATCCCATTGACTTACGAATACAGTGTCAGTCCCAAAACATTGTATATCTAACACATTAAACCTTTGAGGAACAGACAATCCATTCCAATTCAATCCATTGTTTGAGGAAGAATAAACGGAATAAGGATCATTAGTACCAGCGTATATTCTGCCTTCTGCATTAATGTCAAGCGATAATACCCCGAATGTCCCTAAATTAAGCACCAAATCCCATGACTGTCCATTGTCAAGCGAGCGATATACTCCTCCGGGTAAACCATAATCATAAACGGTTCCAACGAAAATATCTCCTTCATTATTAATGGCTATGCAATAAATATTTGTACCATCAGGAAACGGCAATGTCTCCCAGAAATCCTGTGCCTCACCATTTAAGGCAACCATCAAACTGGCTAATACAAAGAGTAATATTTTATGTTTCATGGGGTGGTTGTTTGTTTGAGATGCGGCATATATTATAAGCATTCAAATATAATAGATTTTCTTCGTTCCCTGCAACTTGGTTTTGAAGTGCAGAATGTGTATTTCTTTTAAAGTTTTACAAATTTTGAGGTTCTTATATGGTTGGGAAATGCTAACTTAACGATATATAAACCAGCAGGCAAATCAGAAACCGGCAATTGAATTCCTGATGAATCCAACGGCGTCCGGGAAACATAAACCGTTTTACCTGTGATGTCATGTACAGAGATCGTTATTACATGTTCAACCATACAGGCACCAACGCAAATATTTAGAAAATCACTGGCCGGATCGGGGTAAATAAATAAATTGCCAGCCGCTTTATTATCAGGTTCAGGAACCGTAACCGTTGGGCCAAGACTTCTTGCGATATAGCTGCTATTTAAAACATATATATATTCCAAATTATCAATGTAGATATCGTCCATAGCCCCTTGAGGAAGACCTCCAGTGATCAATTGAAATGAGGCGCCATTGTCCAATGATCGAATCACACCATCGGGCCAGGAACTGCTGCAGTAAAGATGCCCTTCGCTGTTTATTACCATATCGGCAATCTGCCCGCCGGTAAGCGTATCCCAATCCTGATGGCCGTTGCGAATCACATATATGCCTGCATTATAAAGCGATGAGCCTCCCCATGAACCGGCAAACAAATCGCCTGCACTGTTGACTGCTAATGACGAAACCATACAATCAAATAGCCCGATGAATTCCCATGTAACGCCATTATTTGCAGATTTATAAACGCCGCCTTGACCGCTCTGATAACCCCGAAGGCTTAAATATATTATCCCTTCATCAGTTATCTCAATATCGGAAACATATTCGCTTACATTCTGGGAGGTAAAAACAGTTTCCCATGTCTGTCCGCAATCGGGAGATCTTATCACTAAACCACCACCATCTTCCCATAAACTAACATAAACAGTATCCTGATCTATACATAGTATTTTCATTACATTGTTATGAGATGGAAGTTGAATCTCGTTCCACGACAAGCCATTATCTTCTGAAACCATAAAATTGTAAATACCGGTTCTTCCTACAAAAATTTTTCCAGATTGAGAAATCGCAATAGACTGTACCATAAAGTTTCCAGTATTCAATACAAGTTCCCATATGTGTCCGTTATCAAGTGAGCGATATACACCACCAGGCGCTCCGTCATTGCCAACGCCTACAAAAATATCGCCTTCATTATTGACAGCAATACAATGGATATTTGTACCAACAGGGAAAGACAATACCTCCCAGAAATCCTGCGCTTCACCATTAAAAGCAACCAATAAAGCGGCAAATACAAAGAATATAATTTTATGTTTCATCAATGGGATTTGTTTGCCTGATATATAAATCGTACGAATATACCATATTATCACCAGGTAAATACCATCGGGTAAGGAGAAATTATCAAGGGGCGGTTGTGTTTTTATTCGCAGGACGACGGCGGCGCTCCGGATCGGGAGTCGTCCCGCGAATGCCGGTAAGAGGATAACTGCGGATGCATCCGTCACGCGAAACGATCCGGATGCTGACAAGGCCGAAACAGCCCGGTTTCTATCAGGCTGCCATTCAATGCAAAATGCCTCATGGGTTTTTAATATACTATTTGTAAATACCAAACTGTTTCATAACTTTGCACCCTTTTTACCGGAATAAGTAATTCATTAACAATAATTCAGCATACAGATGAAGGTTTACAAAACAAACGAAATCAGGAATATTGCGCTGATTGGCGGCGCCAAGTCGGGAAAGACCACCCTGGCCGAAACAATGCTGTTCGAAGGCGGGTTGATCAACCGTCGCGGCAGTGTTGAAGATAAAAATACCGTTTCCGATTACCGCGAAATAGAGCTCGAAAGGCAGAATTCTGTTTCCTCCACCGTTCTCTATGCCGAATATAAAGGTAAGAAAATCAATATTATCGACACCCCGGGGTTTGATGATTTCATCGGCGAAGTAGTTGCCGCCCTCAAGGTCGTGGATACCGCGGTGATGGTTGTAAATGCCCAGAACGGCGTTGAAGTAGGTACCGAAATTACCTGGCGCCATACCGCGAAATACCATACTCCGGTACTGTTTGTTGTAAACCAGCTCGAACACGAAAAAGCCAATTTTGAAGAAACATTGCGCCAGCTTAAAACACAGTTCGGCACGCATGTTACGGTAGCCCAGTATCCCGTCGGCGACGGGCATGCCTTCCACGGCATCATCGACCTGCTGCAAATGAAAATGTACCAGTTCCGCGACGGTAAAGTTGAAGTGACCGATATTCCGGAAGCTGAAAAAGCCAAAGCCGAAGACCTTCACAATGCCCTCGTCGAAAAGGCAGCCGAAAGTGATGAATCACTCATGGAAGCCTTCTTCGAAAACGGATCGCTTACCGAAGAACAAATCGCAAAAGGCATTAAAGCTGGGATTATCTCCCGTGGCTTTTTCCCCGTTTTCTGCGCTTCGGCAAAACAAAACCACGGTGTGGCCCGCATCATGGATTTCATAGTAAATTCAGTACCGGCGCCCGATGAAATGCCGGGAGTAAATACCCTTGGCGGAAAACTGCTGAAATGCAACGCTGCCGATCCGGCCTCGCTCTTCATATTCAAGACATCCATTGAAGAACACCTGGGCGAAATAGCCTATTTCAAAGTGTATGCCGGCGAAGTGGCTGAAGCCATGGACATGATCAACGGCAACAACTCGGTGAAGGAACGTATCCCCCAGATACTGATCACGGCCGGCAAAAAACGCGAAAAGGTTGAGAAAGCAACGGCAGGCGACATTGCAGCCACCATCAAGCTGAAGAACTCACGTACCAATGAAACGCTGAACTCGCCCAAAAACGCCGACGATGTGATCGAGCCGATCGAATTCCCGTCACCCAAGATCAGCTTCGCCGTTAAGGTAAAGAACCAGGGCGATGAAGAAAAACTGGGTACCCGCCTCAACGAAATGCATAAAGTTGACCAGACCCTCGAAGTGGAATATTCGAAGGAACTCAAGCAGATCCTTATCAAAGGCCAGGGCGAGCTTCACCTGAATATTGCCAAATGGCACCTCGAACAACTCGATAAAATTCCCATTGACTTTATAGCTCCCAGGATACCTTACCGCGAAACCATTACCAAATCGGCCAACGCCATGTACCGTCATAAAAAACAATCGGGGGGTGCCGGCCAGTTTGGTGAAGTCCATATGCTCATCGAACCTTATACCGAAGGAATGACCTTCCAGCAGTTATATCCCGTTCGCGGAACTGATGAACAACCCCTGGCCTGGGGCGGTAAACTGGTTTTCAACAACTGTATCGTGGGTGGCGCCATCGACGCCCGTTTTATGCCGGCCATTCTGAAAGGGATCATGGAAAAAATGGAAGAAGGCCCCCTCACCGGTTCCTATGCCCGCGATATCGTCATCAATGTATACGACGGTAAAATGCACCCGGTCGATTCAAATGAAATGGCTTTTAAACTTGCCGGCCGTAACGCTTTCAAGGAAGCTTTCAAAAATGCAGGCCCCAAGATCCTTGAACCGATTTACGACGTTGAGGTTATCGTTCCCGCCGAACGCATGGGTGATATCATGACCGACCTCCAGGGACGCCGCGCCATCATCATGGGTATGGACAGCGAAGGCAACTATCAGAAAATAAAGGCTAAAGTTCCCCTTGCCGAAATGAACCGCTATTCAACGGCGCTCAGTTCCATGACCTCGGGAAGCGGCACCTATTCGCTCAAATTTGCCGAATATGCCCAGGTTCCGCCCGATGTTCAGAATGCCCTGCTCAAAGCTTACGAAGAACAGGAAAAAGACGAAGATTAACCCTAACCTTACTTCCTTATACAAAAAGTCCCGGCTCATCACCGGGACTTTTTATATTGGAATGAGCGTATTACTTCGCCCATTCAAAAATCCCGCGGTAATCCTCCTCCGTGAGCTTGAAATGATTGCCCTGGGCTTTGTTTCGAACCATCACCCGGATGATCTCCTCAAATTTATCTTCCCCTATTCCTACCTGCGACAACCGAACCGGAGAGCCTATTGTACCGAAAAAGGCTTCGAACCGGGCAATGGTATCGTCGACGCCGGGAGTCCCGAAAAGGCTGTTCCCCAGTTTCGAAATCCGGGAACCTGCCGGGTCGCGCAGTTGTTTCATCCAGGCCGGGAACAGAATTGAAAGCGATGCGCCGTGGGGAATATCGTAAAGAAGCGATAAAATATGCCCGAGGTCATGCACGCCCCAGTCGCCGTTTGCTTTTCCGTACGAGGTCATCAGGTTAAGCGCCATGGTTGCATCATACATGATGGCCGCCCTTTCGTCATAACCGGTAAGGTTGTTCATCAGGTGCGGCCCCCATTCCATGGCATCGGCGATGATGGCGCTGATAAACCGGTCGCTCAGGGTGCAATCGCCTTTGCCGAAGTAACTCTCCAGGCAATGCGCTATCAGGTCTGCAATGCCGTAAGCGGTATAATCGCGCGGAACGGTATAGGTGACTTCGGGATCGAGAAACGAATGCAGCGGGAACAATAAGTCGGAACCGTATCCGTCCTTACGGCCGGTTTCTTCGTTTTGCAGCACGGCAAAAGGGTTCATTTCGCTGCCGGTAGCCGCCAGGGTAAGCACTGCAACCAAAGGGACGGCTTTCACGGGCTTTGCCCTGTATTCATAGAACTTCCAGGCTGAATGGCTCACCGGGATGGTGATGGAAATGATCTTCGCCGAATCAATAACGCTTCCGCCGCCAACGGCTACAATATAATCCACTTCGTTGTCGCGCCCGACAGCAGCGGCTTTGTCGACATCTTTTACCGTCGGGTTTGATTTGATGCCGCCGTATTCGAAAATTGTCGCCCCTGCTGTTTCGAGCTGGGCCGAAATTTTATGATACAATCCCGAACGTTTCACCGATCCCTTCCCGTAAACCAGCAAAACCTTTTTACCAAGGGGCTTAACCGTGGCAGCAAGGGTGTCGATAACACCTTTGCCGAAATGCAGTTTAACAGGGTTATAAGCCGTAAAATTCTCCATAATATTTATCTTTTTATTGATGATGACTTTCTATAAACTGACCAGAACTGCCGTTTGTTCAAAATTAGGATTTAATCATCAATACCGTCATCCCTTTGCTGCGATCCGGCCTAAAAATTTGAATAATCGCCGGATGTGACGTATTTTCGCAGGAGATGAAGAAAAAGATCAGGAAATATTACGTAGTATGGAGGGGCCGCAAGCCGGGCATCTACGATAATTGGGAAGAATGCCGCAAGCAGGTTGAAGGATTTCCGGAAGCCCGCTATGCGGGTTTTGAGACGCCTGAAGAAGCCCGCGCCGCCCTGAAAGGAAATCCGCAGGATTACTTTAAACGGAAACCAGGCGGAATACCAACCCGCCCGATGAACAGCCTTTACGGCGTTCCGGAAAAAGAGAGTATTTGCGTGGATGCGGCATGCAGCGGCAACCCGGGAGTGCTCGAATATCGCGGCGTATACACCGCCACCGGAGAAGAGATATTCCATCGCGGCCCTTTCCCGGAAGGCACAACCAATATCGGCGAATTCCTGGCTATCGTCACAGGACTGGCATGGCTGAAGCTACACCGCCTCACCATCCCGCTTTACAGCGATTCGCGCAACGGACTGAAATGGGTAAAACAAAAGAAGATCAATACCACCCTGGAACGGGATGCCGGTACTGAAAAGCTTTTTCAAACCGTCGACAAGGCGCTGGCCTGGCTGCATGAAAACGGGTACGATAACAAACTCCTTAAATGGGAAACGGAAGCCTGGGGTGAAATACCCGCCGATTTCGGGCGCAAATGACAGAAAAAAAGCGGCATCAAATCGTGCCGCTTTATTTTTGGTGCAGAAATCAACTTTCCGGTTATCAGCCTTTCTGGGCCTCGGCGCCGCTGACAATTTCCAGAATTTCATTGGTAATGGAAGCCTGGCGGGCCTTGTTATAAATGAGGTTGAGCTGTTTGAGCAGTTCCGTGGCATTGTCGGTGGCCTGGTGCATGGCGGTCATACGGGCGCCGTGTTCCGAGGCAAAAGAATCGAGCAGCGCCTTATAGAACTGAATTTTCAGCGATTTGGGAATCAGTTCCCTGACGATTTCCTCCTTCGAGGGTTCAAAAATGTAATCGCTCTGAAGCTTTGAAGATGCTTCTGCTTCCGGAGGTTCAACCGGCAGGAATTGTTCAACTTTTATCACCTGAATAGCGGCATTTTTGAACTGGTTGTAAATGATTTCAATTCTGTCGTAGGTGTGATGCGAGAAGTCTTTCATCAGGTTTTCGGCGATAATGGTAACATTTTCCCAGGTAAGGGTTTCGTAAATCCCGTCATGAGAAGCCACGACATTAAAGCCCTTCTTGCGGAAGAATTCGGTGGCTTTTCTTCCGATCGTCATGATCGCCAGGTTTCCCGAAGCGTCTTGCGACCGCCATTTCTGATCGATGCGTGAAACGGCGCTCTTTATGATATTGGAATTGAAAGCGCCGCATAATCCGCCGTTCGATGATAAGACCACGAGCAGTACTTTTTCAGGCGAACGTTGTTCCGTGAAAGGGCTTTGGTCGGATGATCCGATGCTTGCCGAAAGGTTCTGCAGGATTTCCTTCAGTTTTGATGCATAAGGCCGCATTTTGAGGATAGCGTTCTGGGCGCGGCGCAACTTCGAAGCAGAAACCATTTTCATAGCGCTGGTGATCTGCTGCGTCGATTTTACCGAGGCAATCCTTATGCGTACTTCTTTTAAACTAGGCATGACATTCCGGGGTTCAAACCGTAATTATTTGATATATTTCCGGGCGATTTCGCCGGCTATCTGATCAATAGTCGCCAGCATTTCATCGTCGAGTTTACCGTCTCTTATCTGGTTCATCAAATCCTTGTGACTGATTTCGAGATGATGCAGGAATTCGGTTTCAAAATCCCTGATGCTTACAAGAGGAACCTTTTGAAGCAGTCCGCGGGTTCCGCAGGCAATAATGGCAACCTGTTTTTCGACCGGGAGCGGTGAATACTGCAGTTGCTTGAGGATTTCAACATTCCTTGATCCTTTTTCGAGGATGGTTTTTGTTGCCGCATCGAGGTCGGAGCCAAATTTGGCAAAAGCTTCAAGTTCGCGGTATTCGGCCTGGGCAAGTTTAAGGGTCCCGGCCACCTTCTTCATGGCCTTGATCTGTGCATGTCCGCCGACCCTGGAAACCGAAATACCCACGTTGATGGCAGGCCGTATACCGGCATTGAAGAGTCCTGTTTCGAGGAATATCTGCCCGTCGGTGATGGAAATAACATTGGTAGGGATATAAGCGGAAACGTCGCCGGCCTGGGTCTCAATGATCGGCAGGGCGGTAAGCGAGCCTCCTCCTTTAACCAGTGGTTTTATCGAAGCAGGGAGGTCATTCATCTGCGCGGCGATGGTATCGCTTTGTATGATCTTGGCGGCACGTTCGAGCAGGCGTGAGTGCAGGTAGAACACATCGCCGGGATATGCTTCACGTCCGGGCGGACGGCGGAGCAGCAGTGAGACTTCGCGGTAAGCAACGGCCTGTTTCGAAAGGTCGTCGTAAATTACCAGCGCCGGACGACCGGTATCGCGGAAGTATTCGCCGATAGCAGCTCCGGCAAAAGGTGCATAGAACTGCATAGCTGCGGGATCGGAAGCCGTGGCCATTATAATAATGGTATAAGGCATTGCCCCGTGCTCTTCAAGCGTTTTCTGGATGTTGGCAACGGTGGAGCCTTTCTGCCCCACGGCCACGTATATACAGTAAACGGGTTTACCCTTTTCGTAATTTTCTCGCTGGTTGATAATGGTATCGATGGCAATGGCCGATTTTCCGGTCTGGCGGTCGCCGATGATCAGCTCACGCTGGCCGCGTCCGATAGGGATCATGGCATCGATAGCCTTGAGCCCGGTTTGCAGCGGTTCATTCACCGGCTGACGGAATATAACGCCGGGGGCTTTGCGCTCAAGCGGCATTTCATACAGGTCGCCTTTGATTTCGCCTTTACCGTCGATAGGCTCGCCGATGGTATTGATGACGCGCCCCAGCAATCCTTCGCCTACCTTTACCGATGCAATGAGGCGCGTACGCTGAACCGTGTCGCCTTCCTTGATATCATTTGATTCGCCGAGGAGTACAACCCCAACATTGTCTTCTTCCAGGTTAAGCACAATCCCTTTGGTGCCGGTCTTGGTAAACAGTACCAGTTCGCCGCTCTGGGCATTGGAAAGGCCATAAACGCGGGCTATACCGTCGCCTACCTGCAATACCGATCCCGTTTCCTGTACTTCGGCTTCGGTCTTGAAACCGGCCAATTCCTGTCTCAGGATCGCTGTTACTTCGGCGGGTTTAATTTCTGCCATAACAATTATCAGTTAAAATCCTTTTATATACGGGTTCTTTTCGAAGTCCTTCTTCAGGTTCTTTATTTTTGTCACTACACTTTGATCTATTTGGTAATCATCCATTTGAATGATGAAACCGCCGAGGATCTCCGTGCGGATTGTTTCAATAAGTTCAACATCCTTATCGGTAAGTTTCGACAGGATTCCAAGAATGGTTTGCTTTTCCGATGCGTCCAGGGGCATGGCGCCTGTCACCCGGGCAACCGTAATTCCTTTGTAATCCCTGTATATTTTCACGAAAGCATCCGCAATCCCGTCAATGTACTGTTCACGGCGCTTACGCGATAATATGCTCAGGAAATTCATCGTAAGCGGGTGAATGTTTCCCGAAAAAATCGCTGACAGCACCTTTTGCTTTTTATCGGCGCTGATCACCGGATTGTGCAACATCACAACCAGCGCTTTATTTTCGTGACAAACGGTATCAATCAGGGCCATATCGTCCTCAACACGCTCGAGTAAATCATTATCGAGGGCAAGGTCGAACAAGGCTTTCGCGTACCGGACCGTTATTTTTGTGTAGCTCATTTCGTATCGTGGATATTACCGTCAGGCTACGGATCAGTTTATTTTAACCTCATCGAGCAGCTTTTGTGTCAACTGATGCTGTTCTTCCCGGTTCGAAAGTTCTTTTTGCAGAATTTTTTCGGCTATCTCAATGGATATGGCGGCCACCTGGTTTTTCAGGTCGTTTATCACGGCAAGTTTTTCGTATTGAATATTTTCGCGGGCATTTTCAATGATGCGCTGCGCTTCTTCGCCGGCTTTTACCCGGGCTTCCTCAATGATGGCGTCTTTCAGTTTGCGGGCTTCGCGCATCAAGGCGTCACGCTCTTCTTTGGCCTGAAGCAGCAACTCTTCGTTTCCGGCTTTCAGCTTCAACATGGCTTTTTTGGCATCTTCGGCGGCATTCAGCGCTTTCGCGATCGACTCTTCCCGTTCATGAATACCTTTCATAATCGGTTTCCAGGCGAATTTTGCCAGTACATACAGGACAACCCCAAATGACAACGTCATCCAGAAAAGGAGCCCAATATCAACTTTTACCAGTTCCATAATCAGGTGTTTTTAACTCGTCACAAGAACGGTCCTTTCCGGCATCCCGGCCAATCGCCGGGATGACACGGAACGAACGTAACCTTATTATTTAATGAGGAACACGATGAGCAGACAAACAACGATGGCGAAGAATGCAACACCTTCGATGAGAGCTGCCGCTATGATCATGTTCGTACGGATATCGCCGGTGCTTTCTGGCTGACGGGCGATTGATTCGAGCGCGCTCTTACCAATCTGACCGATGCCCATACCTGCACCAATGGCAGCGATACCAGCACCCAACCCTGCTCCCAGTTGTGCAAACGGGGCGAAATTGGATACTGCCTGGAGTAATACGGCTAACAGTGACATAATGATTGATTTTATGGTGATTAATTAATGTTTCAGGTTGATGTTAGCGGGAAGCTTCCTGAACGGGTTCTTCCTTCGCTTCATGGTGATGTTCCTCGATGGCCATGCCAAAATAAATGGCCGATAACAAGGTGAAGACATACGCCTGAATGAAGGCGACCAGCAGTTCGAGGAAGGTCATGAAAATGCCGAAGAAGACCGAAACAGGTGAAACTACATATCCAAGCCAGGGTTTCATGGCGCCAAAGATGAAAATGAGGCTCATGAAGCCAAGCCCGATGATGTGGCCTGCCGTGATGTTGGCAAAGAGACGGACCATCAGGACGAAAGGTTTCGTCAGTACGCCGATGATCTCAACGATCGGCATCAGGGGCAACGGTATCTTCAGCCACCAGGGCACTCCCGGGGTGTTTACGATATCTTTCCAGTACATCCTGTTACCCGAGAAGTTGGTAATGAGAAAAGTAAAGACCGCCAAAACCATGGTGACAGCCAGGTTCCCCGTAAGGTTGGCGCCTCCCGGGAAAAAAGGGACCAGCCCCAGCAGGTTGCTGAAAAAGATGAAGAAAAAGATGGTGAGCAGGTAAGGGAGGTATTTTTGATAATGCTTTTTGCCGATGGCCGGTATCGCGAGGTCGTCGCTGATGAACAGGATCAGCGGTTCGATGAGTGACTGCAGACCGCTTGGCGCGCGGTTCGGATTCTTTTTATACTTGCCGGCGATGCTGATGAATATCACCATCAGCAGGATCAGGCTGATGAACAACTGTGCCACCACTTTGGTGATTGAAAAATCGAGGGGAACTTTAGCGTTTTCATCCATCGTGCCGTCTTCCTTCACTTTGACGATCTTCCCTTTGCTGGCCCCTTCCGTTTCCAGCTTATAGCCTTTGTAAGCGGCGGTGCCGTGATGAAGCCTGCTCGACATGAAGACAACAACCTTTCCCTCATCAATAAGGATTACCGGCAGGGGAACAGAAATATGGGTGCGGCCAATGGTGGCGATATGCCATTCATGGGCATCGGTGATGTGCTCGATGATCATCTCGCCGGCATTGAATTCTTTCTTCTGGTTCTCCCGGGCTTCCTGCCCGGCAGCAGTGTTCGTTTGCCCGAAAGACGTTGAATCCGTTGATGATGCTGACGCTACAGAACTGAAACACAGTGTAATGCACAACGCCGCCAGTACCTTGAATAATCTACTCATCCGATCAGAAATTACCCTTTTAAACGGGAGTGCAATATTACGAAATTTTACGGCAACTATACCGGTGGCATAAAATGGATTTTAATGATTCTGAAACCGGTAAAATTTGATGAAACCGGATGATTCCCAGGCCGGCATATCTGTCATTGATGAGGGAAAAAGGGCTTGTTCCCTGGCAGTTGTCTCCACGAATACACACGAATGAAGCACGAATGAACACGAATAAATGTTGTGAGGATAACGGACTTCGTGGAATTTGTGTCCCGGCGCAGCCGGTTTCGGGCAATTCGTGGTTTTTGTTTCTCCACGAATTAGCACGAATGAAACACGAATGAACACGAATTGATTTTACAGAATACCAGAGTAACACTTCGTGGTAATTCGTGTCCCGGCGCAGCCACTTTCGTGAAATTCGTGGTTTTTGTTGCTCCACGAATTAGCACGAATGAAGCACGAATGAGCACGAATAAATGTTGTGAGAATAAAGGATTTCGTGAGAATTCGTGTCACAGGCGCAGCCGGTTTCGGGCAATTCGTGGTTTTTGTTTCTCCACGAATTAGCACGAATGAAACACGAATTGAACACGAATGGATTTTACAGAATGCCAGATGACACTTTGTGGTAATTCGTGAGCCCGGCGCAGCCTGTTTCGTGAAATTCGTGGTTTTTGTTTCTCCACGAATTAGCACGAATGAAACACGAATGAACACGAATAAATGTTGTGAGAATAACGGATTTCGTGAGAATTCGTGTCACAGGCGCAGCCTGTTTCGTGAAATTCGTGGTTTTT
>Ga0209099_1002760_pt1 | contig 15030 bp, 14 predicted proteins | sample AD_JPNHW2_MetaG_FD_184430 | JGI IMG/M metagenome (GOLD analysis project Ga0209099, IMG submission 184430) | Active sludge microbial communities of municipal wastewater-treating anaerobic digesters from Japan - AD_JPNHW2_MetaG (SPAdes) (version 2) | ecosystem: Engineered > Bioreactor > Anaerobic... | reverse complement strand
ATTCCCAATAATGAATTCCGAATCAGGGTTAAAAATAATGAAAAACTTGAATTTTAAAAAAGTTTGCTGGATTTGTAATTTTATTTTAACCGATGGAACTCGCTTAAGTGAATGTGTCGGAAAAAGTTATAACATGTGTGACCAATGCGGATTATGCATGGCAGGTGAAATGCGCTGTGTTTGGAATTTAAAGCCTGATACAATAATGTCAGGATTGAATCTTAGATTATAACTATCATCTCTTTCAACATATTAAATAGAATAATTATTTATATGGAAAAATTGTGATTACTCATTTTATAACATTAGTTCATACATAATGGAGACAAATCAGAATATAGATAATTTTTTATTGGGATATAGTGATAATGTATTCATTAATTCAATGAAAATTAGAAAATTAATATTGGAGACTATTCCTGGAATTATTGAAACTCTTGATCTATCTGCCAAAATGATTTCTTATGGATATGGAAATAAATACTCTGAATTACTATGTGTAATTATTCCTTCCAAAAAAGGTGTAAAAATAGGATTCAATAATGGGGCGCAACTCCCTGACCCAAAAGGAATGCTTAAAGGCTCAGGAAAAATTAGTCGTTATATAGAAATCAAATCACAAGAAGAGATTTATTCTCCAGAGCTTTTGGAAATATTAGTTTATTCTATTGATTATTATGAAAAAAGAAAACAAGAAAAAAATGGGGTTAAAAAATGATTTTCCAAAGATAAAATACTATTTTAATGAGTTGGGCTTAATAAACACGAAATAGTCCAATACAAGTAGGAAAATTATCAATCTTTAAAAAACGATTTTACTTTATTAAAAAAACTTTTTTCATTTTTTCCCGGTTTAGGAATAAAATTCTCAGAAAAATTGAATTTTTCAATAATACTTTTTTCTTCTTTAGAAAGTGTTTTGGGAGTCCACACATTTACATTTACAATCAAATCTCCCCTGTATTGGGCACGTATATCTGGAATTCCTTTTCCTTGAAGTCTTAAGATTTGACCACTTTGTGTTCCGGGTTCAATTTTAATTTTAGCCTTCCCCTCCAAAGTTGGAATTTCCACTGAAGTCCCGAGAGCAGCTTGAGGAAATGAAATGAAATAATTCAAATAAATATTATTTCCATCTCTTTCAAAAACAGCGTGTTCAATTTCTTCAATTGCAACAAATAAATCACCATTAATCCCGCCATTAGGAGCAGCATTACCTTTGCCTCTCATGGTCAATTGCATTCCATCAGCAACTCCTGCCGGAATATTGACAACCACAACTTCTTCGCCTTTAGTGATTCCATTTCCATGACAATGCGGACAAGGATTTTTTATTATCTCACCTGATCCATGGCAATTTTCACATACTGTTGTTTGCTGAAAAAGACCAAACATACTTCTTTCAGTGTGGACAACTTGTCCGCTGCCATGACAAGAAGAACAAGTAGTAACAGATTTTTTATCTTGAGTTCCCAGACCATTACAAGATGAGCAGGGGACAAATTTCTGAATTTTAATTTTTTTCTCACACCCTTTGGCAATTTCTTCAAGAGTTAGTTTAACAGTGATTCTCAGATTAGTTCCCTGACGAACTCTTCTACGATCTTTTGCATTTCCGGAGCCAAACCCACCTCCGCCAAAACCAGAAAAACCCCCAAAACCTCCTCCGAACAAATCTCCAAAACGTTCAAAAATGGTATTTAAATCAAAATCCACGTTGCTATAAGCACTGGAAGATCCATTCATTCCCGCATGACCGAACTTATCATAACGTGCTTTCTTTTCAGCGTTGCTCAAAACATCATATGCTTCAGCTGCCTCTTTAAATTTTTCTTCCGCCTCCTTATTCCCAGGATTTCTATCGGGATGAAATTGCATTGCCTTTTTTCGGTATGAAGTTTTAATTTCATCCGCGGTAGCATTCTTATTTACCCCTAATACTTCATAATAATCTCTTTTCTCCATAACAAAAAATTCTCACTATTAAATCCCGACAACAACCTTTGAATATCTGATAACTTTATTTTTGATTTTATATCCTTTTTGAGACTCTTCAATTACTTTTCCTTTTTCATTTTCATTAGTAGCTTGAAAATGAGTAATAGCTTCATGAAGATCTGTATTAAAAGTTTCGCCTTTTGCAGGAATTACCTCAACATCATAAAGCTTCAGTAGTTGTAATAATTTACTATAAATCAATTCAAATCCCGATTTTATAGCCACAACATCCTCTGCATTTTCATTTGCCTTTATTGCACGCTCAAAATCATCAACTATTGGTAACAAATCCCGAAGTACTTTTTCTGAAGCGGTTTCAATTAAATCCAATTTTTCCTTGTTAGTGCGTTTTTTATAATTGTCAAACTCAGAATAAAGCCTTAGAAATTTATCATTAAGTTCTCGGTAATCATCAGCAAATTTTGCATTTTCTTTTTTCAATTTTTCAATCATTTCCTTTTGAGAATCTTCTTTTAAAGACGCTTTTTTTCCAAAGAAACCGGATTTATTTTTCACTTCCTCCTTTACATCCTTTTGGTCAACACTATCTTCAATTATTTCTATCTTACTGTCAGTATTCTGTTCAACGCTAAAATTTTTCTCACTCTCTGAATCAAGAGATCTCTTCTTACTTTTCAGATCAGGCTCTAAATCCTTCTTCATAATATATTGTAATTTAAGTTATTATAAAATCAAAAATCAATTAAGTATAAACGGGCTACATATTACTACAATAATTTTGCCAAAAAAATTTCCATGACATCTTGTCATACGAAAAAGAGAGAATAATAGATTCATTTCCATTGAGAAGCGTAAACATGAAGTTTGTATGGGGCTAGTTAGTTTTCAAATTTTCGAGATCACTTTTTCTTGACACCAAAAAATCGACAACCTCTCTTCTTTTTCTCGAAGCAATCGGCACAATTACTTCATCTCCATTTTTTTTAATCCCAAAATTAACAGAATAGGCATTAAAACTTACAACATTATCAACAACAATAATAATATCCCTGCTGACTTGAATCCAGGTATTTGGTGGAAGTTGTTGCATAACATCAACTAAAGTAACACGCATCCTATAATTTTTTCCACTTATTGTAAGTATGGAGACATAATTTTTATCTACTTCAAAGAAGAGGATTTCGTTCAAGGGGACTTGCTTAATAATCCCAGAATCATTTATTGGAAAAAACTGAGAATTTAGGTGTTGAAAATTATTAATTTTATTAAGCATCATAATATCTTCAGAGAGTTTTTCAAAACGCTCTATAGTTTGCTTAAATCGTCTTGGGATAAATGCTTTAGACAAAAAATCAAAGATTCCCATATCAAAATACTCAAAAGCTTTTTCACTATATGCCACAGGATATCCGGTCAGAATAACTGTTAAGGGAGGATTCTGAATCTGCTCCAGCATTTGAAAACCATCCATTTCAGGCATTTCAACATCGGTAAACATCAAATCGCAACTATTATTTTTTAGATACTCAATGGCTTTAACAGGATTAAAAAATTGAGCCTTTCTCTTATAATTTGGATACAAACTGAACATTGAGTCAAGTATCTCATGTGGTGCATCCTCATTATCAACGGAGATATAAAAATAGTCTCTTGTCATAATGAACTCTTTTTGAATGCAAAAATATAAAAATTACGCTTTCTTTTCCCAAATAAAAAATCACTTTTTATAATTTCATACATTCTTTTTTTTACTTTTGCAACGACGAAATTCAATTTTTAAATGGTAATTAACAGAAATAATCTCCAAGGCTTTATACTTTTCATTATCCAGCTATTTTTTTGGATTGGAACTGCGCTCTTTTTTATGCGTTATTCGTTTATAAGACCTCATAGTCTCTTTGGATATCAATATGAAATCTTGTGTGAAATTATTATTGCATCCGCGGTATATTTAAATTATTTTGTCATTTATCCTGTATTTATTAGAAAAAACCGATGGCTCCCATACAGTATAATAACATTAATGTCAATATTAATAATTGCATATACTGAATTAATTATTTTTGAGCCGACAATTAGTAAGGCCTATAATTTTCAAAAGGAATTAATACTTCAAACAAAACTATCTATATTTTTTCTCATTTTTTTAAGGGATTTCGGCTTTATGCTCTTCTTTTTACTATTTAAACATTATTTGGAGACTATTAAAAGTAAAACATTGCAGGTCAATTTGTTAAAAAAGGAAATTATATGGGAAAAGGAAAAATATGAAATAGAAAAAAGTTTTATCAGTTCCAAAATGGCCCCACACTATCTATTTAATGTTGTAAATCAATTATATCTATTGGCTGTAAAGAAAAATGATAAATTACCGGGACTTATGAGAAAACTTTCATTCATTTTAGATTTTTACATGATTGAATCAAACAAAACTAAGATTGAAATGCAGAGTGAACTGGATTTTTATCAGGATTATATAGATTTGGAATTACTTAGGCATCCCGAACCTATCTCAGTTAATTTTGAAGTTTTAGGAGAACCGGAAAACATTTTTATTGCACCTTTAATTTTTGAAAATTTTATTGGTAATTCATTTAAATATACTTCACTTGACGGAACAGGGATGATTACTATTATTTTTGACTTTACTAATCCCGGTCATCTTCAATTCAGTTGTGAAAACAACAAACCAGCAATAAAAAATAGTTGCATTTCTTCAGGCAACGGACTTAAAATTGTCCGAAAAAGGCTTGACATTTTATATCCTAATGCATATTTATGGGATGTTCAGGACGAAAAAGAGCGATATAAAGTATTTCTTAACTTAAAAATAGATTAAGATTTCATATTTATTTAATTTATTTTGATAATTTAGGAAGGCAATATCTTCAAAAAAGTATAGTTTTACAACGTTCGTCCCAAATTCGTCTAAATAATAGCTAAATCATTGTTAATAGGTGTTTTATTCAATATTTTTGTTATATTTTTACCGATAGAAATAAAGAGATAAAAATAACATATATAAACTTATTGTATATATATAATATTAAAAATAAAATAATGCAAACAATTTAAATTTAACGCTATGTAGAAAGAAGATTATAAAATGAGATCAAAATAATGCAGCTATTTTCAGAATGTAGCAAAAAACTTCCAAAAAAGTGAATGTTTTTTCTTTTTAAGTCTAAAAAAAATATTCAAAGTGGAAAAAATGGGGAAATAAAGTAATTTTTAACGTAATAATTGATTAATCAATCCCACCAATTAGAATTCAGTTGATTAATATATTGTTAAAGTATTAAAAAGTAATCTGATTTTTTGCGTTCGTCCCTAATTCGTCCCAAAATAGCTAAATCGTTGTTAATCTTGATTTTCCTATTATTTTTTCATATACTTTTACCAGAAAAAATAATACAAAAATGAACAAACGAATTTTATTTTACGGTTTAGTAGCATTATTTGCCTTAACAACAATAATCTCTTGCAATGATAACCCAACAAACACAGGATCTATTCAGGAAGATACAAACAACAACGCAACACAAATAATGAATACTCAGGAAAACGGCAAAGACATGATTACCTCCGGGGTTTTTAAAATGAAAGTCAAAGTAGGACACTTAGCTTCTCAATGTTCTCCCGGATGTGTTTATATGAACGGAAGATATTCTCATTTAGATTGCATGGGACAAGGCAATACATGCAATCTCGCCGCAACGGTAAAACTAACTTTAGAATCAACAATGTCTGACATTAATTATTATAATGGCATTACTTTATATGAATATGAATTTACCACAGAAGATTATTTTCAATTTCCGGCACGTTCACTTTGGGTATATAATGAATTTACAGGCACTGAATGTTGGATGAATATTCCTGAACAATTATTAGTTAGAGACTCCAACACACATCAATTCCTATATAAAGGGATCTATTTCTCAAATAAACAAGAATACGTTAACGAATAATATCTATTCAAACAAGAATAACTCAACAATATAAAAAATGAGAACGACCTATCATCTTAATAAACTATTTTCCGTCCTGGTCATGCAGATGGTAGGTTTTTGTTCTCACACCAATAAAACAACAATAAATAGTGTATTAAAAAAAGATGTTTTTCAAATATTTTAAATTAAAGAGAGGTTTTTCCCCAAATTGTCCACTCTTTTTACCGATAAGTAATCCCACCTTTATTTCTTCACCGAAGAAGCGAGCATCCCACTAGCATAATAAAAAACATCTCATCTCGTCCTAAATTATGCAAAGGGGTGCTCAACTTATTGGGTAAAATATTTCGTGCAAAAATAAAAATATTTTTTACATAAAGTATAATTTTCAAAAAAAAATAATTCCAAAAATTCATTTATTCAAAAAAATGGTGATTTTATCACAATAATAATAGAATTCAAAATTAAATTTAATTCATAAAACGGGATAAAATTGTATCTTTGCGGACAATAAAAATAAAAAAATGCAATTAAATTTAGACCGTCCGTTGGTATTTTTTGATCTTGAAACAACCGGATTAAATATTGGAAAAGACAAAATTGTAGAAATTTCATTATTAAAAGTGTTCCCTACGGGGGAGGAATTAGTTAAGACTCTACTAATTAACCCCGGAATTCCAATACCAAAAGAATGCTCAGAACTTCATGGAATTTATGACATTGATGTCAAAGATAAACCTAAATTCGATGAGGTAGCTGAAGAAATTGAATTATTCATGAAAGATTGTGATATTGCCGGTTATAATTCAAACAAGTTTGACTTACCACTCTTAGTAGAAGAATTTTTAAGGTGTGGAAAACGTTTTGAACTTAGGAACAGAAAATTTATAGATGTACAAAATATTTATCATAAAATGGAGCCACGTACATTAAGTGCAGCCTATAAACTTTACTGCAACAAAGAATTGACTGATGCTCATCAAGCCGAAAATGATACCAGAGCAACCTATGAAGTATTGAAAGCCCAGATTACAAAATATGACGGAATAGCATATGAAGACAAGAAAACTGGACGTAAAGAATTTCCTATTCAAAACAATGTAAAAAAACTGAGTAATTTCTCAAGTGAGAACAGAAATGTAGATTTAATAGGACATATTGTATTTAATGATAAAGACGAAGAAATTTTTAATTTTGGGAAGCATAAAGGGAAAAAAGTTGAAGAAGTATTCATGACAGAACCTTCCTATTTTGATTGGATGATAAAAGCTGATTTTCCTCTATATACAAAAGAAGTAATTACTATGATAAGGGAAAGAATGTTATAGTTAAAGACCTAAATTTTTTAAAAGTCAAAAATGATTATCTTTGCAAATAATCATTAATATTCAATATGTGAAATTATGAAAAAATTTGCAGTTATTTTATGTGGAAGCGGTTCTTTAGACGGATCTGAGATATATGAATCTGTAATGACGCTTTTGGCCATTGACAAAAACGGATGCAGCTATACAATTTTTGCTCCTAATGAAAATCAATACCAAGTTATAAATCATATTTCGAAAAAACCGATGGATGAGACAAGGAATATGATGATTGAAGCATCGCGAATTGCAAGAGGTGAAATTCAAGACCTTAAAAAATACAAAGCAGAGAATTTTGATGCTCTAATATTTCCTGGGGGAAATGGTTCCGCCAAAAACTTATTTACATATAATCTTCATGGCGTGAATGCAAAAGTCCTTCCTGAAGTTGAAAGAGCCATTAAATCAACCTTCTTGTTAAAAAAACCTATCGGAGCTCTTTGTATTGCTCCTGTTTTATTGGCAAAAGTATTAGGAGATATTACCATCACAATTGGAAGTGATCTTAAAACAATAGCTGATATTGAGAAGATGGGGGCCACTCATATAAATACTCAGCAAACAGAGGTAATAGCAGACAAAAAAAACAGAATATTTACAACACCCTGTTTTATGCTCCCTGCCACAATTTCTGACATAGCTGAGTCTGCTGACAAATTGATTAAAAGCATATTAAATAATGAATAATCCATTTTTCGAATTGGACATTCTGAAGTTGGACGACACAAAAAATGCACTCATAATTTTAGACCAGACTCAACTTCCTACTCGACAAGTATTTATTGAACTAAAAACAATAGAAGAAATATATTCCGCTATTAGGGAATTAAAAGTCAGAGGTGCTCCTGCCATAGGCATTGCTGCTGCTTTTGGAATCTATTTATCAATCAAGAATTCCGACTCTAAAACTTTTGACAGTTTTTATCAGGAATTCAAGCACAACAAAATCTATCTTTCTTCAGCACGACCAACAGCAGTTAATCTCAGTTGGGCTTTAAACAGAATGGAATCTATTGTATTAAAAAACAGCCACAAATCAATAAAAAAACTAATTCTAGCATTAAAAGAAGAAGCAGAAAGGATAAAAGAAGAAGATATAACAACATGCTCTTTAATAGGAGAATATGGGAAAGTCTTAATAAAAGAGGGTATGGGAATTTTAACCCATTGCAATGCGGGACATTTAGCAGTAGGCAAATATGGGACTGCCCTTTCTCCGATATATTTTGCACATCAAGAGAAAAAAAAATTCAGAGTATATGCAGATGAGACCCGCCCACTTCTTCAAGGATCTCGCCTAACGGTTTATGAATTGCAGCAATCAGGTATCGATGTAACATTAATTTGTGATAATATGGCTTCAATTGTAATGAAAAATGGGTGGATTGATCTTGTTCTCACTGGATGTGATAGAGTAGCAGCAAATGGTGATACTGCAAATAAAATCGGAACATCAGGTGTTGCAATATTAGCTAAATATTACAATATTCCATTTTACATATGCGGTCCCACATCTTCTTTTGACATGAATTGCAGAACTGGTAATGATATTATTATTGAAGAAAGAAAGGGAACTGAAATAACGGATCTCTGGTATTCGAAACGAATGGCTCCTAAAGAGTGTAAAACATATAATCCGGCATTTGACGTAACAGATCACAATCTTATCAGTGGATTTATCACTGAAAAAGGAATTATTCATCCACCCTTTAAACTATGAGTATAATTGTATTGGTTGGGTTTTCAGGTTGTGGAAAAACAACCGCAGGTCGTAAAATTGCTAAAGCATTTAATTATAAGTTCATTGATTTGGATCAGGAGTTTGAAATTAGATATCATATTACCATTTCATCATTTCTTACAAAATACGGAGAAGAGAGTTTTAGAAAATGTGAAAATAATTTGTTGAAATTAACTTTAGGATCTGATAATTTGGTTTTGTCAACAGGTGGAGGAACACCTTGCTATTATAATGCAATGGAGGAGATTAATAATCATTCTATTTCTGTTTATATTAAAATGACACGTCAATCTCTACACAACAGGCTTATTAATTCAAAAAAAGAGAGACCTTTGACAGAAGGAAAAGATTCAACGGAGTTAATGGAGTATATAGAAAAAACTCTTGAGAGCAGAGAAAAATTTTACGAAAAAGCTTTTCTAACTGTAAAAGGAGAAAGTTTGAACATCTCTGATTTGGTGAATAAAATTACTAATTTTCAAAATGATCTCTCCAAAACTTCCAACAATAATTAACACAATTATTGTTTAAGATCATATTCCTTTATATACTTTTCAATAGATTGAATTTCATCTCTCAAACTTGCAGCAAGCATAAAATCTAAAGATTTTACAGCTGTTTCCATATTTTTTTTAAGTAATTTCACTTTATGTTGAAGTTGCTCTTTGTTCAACATTTTGGGAGTTTGTGATTCTGCCACTTTTGGAGAGTCTATTTGTGAGAATTTATAATCACTATATTTTGAAGTATTTCCCTTATTTTTTCCGGTCAAAAAAACATCATCAGACTTAGTAATGCTTACAGGAGTAATATTATTTTTTTCATTATATAACATCTGCTTTGCCCTTCTTCGATTAGTTTCGTCAATTGTTGCAATCATTGATTTAGTCATTTTATTAGCATAAAATATAACATGACCATTTACATGTCTTGCGGCACGTCCTGAAGTTTGAGTAAGCGATCTTTCATTTCTAAGGAAGCCTTCTTTATCAGCATCCATAATAGCGACCAAAGAAACCTCAGGTAAATCAAGTCCTTCACGTAAAAGATTAACACCTACTAATACATCAATGGAACCATAACGAAGGTCTTTCAAAATTTCTACTCTATCAAGCGTTTCTACATCAGAATGAATATATTGGGTTTTAATACCAATTCGGAGAAGATAACCGGTTAATTCTTCAGCCATTTTTTTAGTAAGAGTTGTAACCAAAACTCTTTCCCCCTTATTGACTGTTTTTTCAATTTCATCAAGTAAATCATCCACCTGATTATCTGCGGGCCGAACTTCAATTAGCGGATCGAGCAAACCTGTTGGTCGAACAACCTGTTCAACAATAACTCCACCTGCTCTTTCCAATTCATATTGAGCAGGAGTAGCACTCATATAAATAGTTTGTCCTATCAGTTCTTCAAACTCATTAAAACGCAAAGGTCTATTATCCAATGCAGCGGGAAGCCTAAAACCATAATCGATTAGATTTTGTTTACGTGATCTGTCTCCCCCAAACATTGCCCCAATTTGAGGAACACTTACATGACTTTCATCAATTATCATTACAAAATCATCAGGAAAAAAATCAAGAATACAAAAAGGTCTTTGTCCGGGTTTTCTTTTATCAAAATATCTAGAATAATTTTCAATACCTGAACAATAGCCGAGTTCTTTCATCATCTCAACATCATAGGTAACACGATCTTCAAGACGTTTAGCTTCAAGATATTTTCCCAATGACTTCAAATACTCAATTTGCAAGCCCAAATCCAACAAAATCTGATTAACTCCTTCATTCATTGATTCTTGAGATGTAACGAAAATATTTGCAGGATAAATTGTCAGCTTATCCAACTGAGCTATTTTATTACCGGATTCAGGTTCAATTTCATAGATATTTTCAATTTCATTATCTAAAAAAATAATTCTGAATGCATTATCATTATAAGGCGGGAAAACATCAACAGTATCCCCCTTGACTCGAAAATGAGAAGTTTCAAGATTAAGTTCAGTTCTTGAATAAAGGCTATTGATCATTGCATGCAGAAGATTATTCCGATCAATAACCATCCCCTTATGAAGCTGAATTACGTTTTTGGCAAAATCATCAGGATTCCCAATTCCATAAATACATGAAACTGAAGCAACAACAATAATATCACGTCTCCCTGAAAGCAAGGTAGAGGTGGTTCTTAAACGTAATTTTTCAATTTCAGAATTAATTGACAAATCTTTTTCAATATAAGTATTTGTAGTTGGCATATATGCTTCCGGCTGATAATAATCATAATATGAAACAAAATATTCAACTGCATTTTGAGGGAAGAATTGCTTAAACTCACTGTAAAGTTGAGCTGCAAGTGTTTTATTATGGCTTAAAACTAAAGCAGGTCGGTTTACATTTTGCAAAACATTGGCAATAGTAAAAGTCTTTCCGGAACCAGTGACTCCTAATAAAACCTGAGCTTTATCTCCACGATTAAGGCCCTCTGTCAATTCACAGATAGCTGTTGGTTGATCACCGCTCGGCGAAAAATTAGATACTAATTTAAAGTTCAAAATATATGTATTATTAATTATTGCAATAAATTAGCTTGCAACCCACGCAATTTTAATTCATTAATAATCTGTTTAAGTTGAGATTGATCTTGTAAATTAACAGTGAGGGTAATTAAAACATGTCCAATCGGAACAGAATGAATTGAGCGTTCATGTTCAATATTTTGAATATTAACTTTAAGTTTTTCAAAAAGAGAAGTCAATTTTCTTAATTCACCTGACTGATCGGGAGTAATAACCTGAATAGAAGCTCTTAGTTTCTCTTCCATCATTCCTTTTTCAACAATCTGCTGTAAAAGATTCATATTAATATTTCCTCCACTAATAATTGGCACAACATTTTTCCCTATAAAATTAGCTTTTTTAAACAAAACAGCAGCAACAGAAGCAACACCGGAAGGTTCAGCCAATATTTTAGCTCGTTGTAGTAATAGATACGCAGTATGAGCGATTTCGTTATCAGTAACCGTCACAAGATCATCAACATATTTTTGAACCAAATTAAAAGTAAGATCACCCGGTCTTTTAACTGCAATTCCGTCAGCAATAGTATTAACATGAGGTAACTGAACTAATTTATTGGCATTACGAGATGCGCACATAGAAGCAGCCCCTTCAGCCTCAACACCGATAATTTTAATTTTTGGATTAATTTCTTTTATTGCAAGAGCAATTCCACTGATTAGTCCTCCTCCACCTATTGGAACAACAATAATCTCAACATCTTGTAACTGGTTGAAGATTTCAATGCCAATTGTTCCTTGTCCGGCTATTACAAAGGGATCATTAAAAGGATGAATATAGGTCGCATTATTTTCTTTACAATATATCTGAGAAGCCTCAAACGCATCATCAAAGGTATCGCCCGACAAGATAACGTTAGCCCCGTAAGACCGAGTAGCAATAACCTTCAGCGGGGGAGTAAAAGAGGGCATAAAAATTGTACTTTTAATTCCAAGTTTTGTAGATGAATAAGCAACTCCTTGAGCATGATTTCCGGCTGAAGCAGCAACAACAGAGCGTTTTGTTGCATTTTTATCCAAATTAGCAATTTTATTAAATGCTCCCCTTACTTTAAAAGAACCGGTAGTTTGCAGATTTTCAAGTTTCATATACATATTGCATTCTGCCATCTGAGAAAATGACTTGGAAGTCAAAAGGGTAGTATTTTTTGTAATGCCGGATAAAGTTCTTTGAGCTGCTACAATATCCGAATATTTAATTGTAAAATCACTCATAAATAACAGAATTTAATAAATTAAAAATTTTATCAGAAGAACCTAAATTATTATGAACAAATTGTTTACAAGCATCTGACACATTATTGTAGTATTCAACATCGCGATCTAACTTTGTGAGTGAGTAATTCATTTCCGAGAAATTATGAACTGGGAAAGCTGCACCCAATCTTACGAGTTCAGTTGCCTCATAAAATTTCTTATAATGAGGTCCGAAAAAGAGAGGGGCTCCAAAAACGGCTGGTTCAAGAATATTGTGCAAACCGGTTTCAAAACCACCTCCGATATAGGAAAAATCAGCATACTTATAAATTTTGCTCAAAAGACCAATTGAATCGATTATCAGAACCTGATATTTTGACAAATCCTGTTTATCGTATTCTGAAAAGCATAATACTTTATAAGATGAGAAATTATTTACAATATTATCAATATGATTTTGATCAATAAGGTGAGGCGCAATAATTAATTTAAAATTACTATTAAGTGCATTCAAAAGATGGAGTAATAAATATTCATCTGGTTCCCAAGTACTTCCAGCTACTATCAACTTTTTATTACTTTTAAAATCAAGAACAAAATCCAACTGATATGATTTAGAAGCGATATCGAAAACTCTATCAAAACGAGTATCACCTGTAATTTCAACTTTATCTATACCAACTGAATTAAGCAACGACTTTGATTCCTCATTTTGAACGAAAAAAAAGGAAGCCTTTTTTAGTTGATCAGCAAACCATTTGCCATAATTTTTAAAAAAATGCTGTGAAGGTCTAAAAATAGCAGATATATAATAGAATGGTATTTTTAAATCATATAGAGTGTCCATATAATTATACCAATATTCATACTTTACAAAAATAACAACCTTTGGATTTACAATTTCAACAAATTTTTTTGCATTACGTGGAGTATCTATTGGGAGGTAAGAAATAATATCTGCAACCGGATCATTTTTTTTCACTTCAAAGCCTGAAGGAGAAAAAAAAGTAACCAATATTGTTATTCCGGGAATTTTTTCTTTCAATTTTAAAATTAAGGGTTTCCCTTGTTCAAATTCTCCAAGAGAAGCACAATGCACCCAATAGATTAATTTTTTTTCGGAACAATTATTTTTAAGAAATGTGAATAAATTTTTTCTTCCCTCACACCAAAGCCTTGCCTTGCTATTAAAAAGAGAGGCAATGATTATCCCAAATTCATATAAATATAATAAGAATGTATAAAAGAATCTCATTTTAATATTTATAGAAAGTTGTCACTTTTTTCTTTTCATAAAGAGGAACAATCCAACCTATTTTAAGTCCAAAAAGAGCACTAAACTTATAAGGAATATTATTCGTAGAGCCAATAACAAAAATATAATTTCTATCGGGTTTTGTCCATAATTCAGTTATTTCAACTCCTGCATAAAAACTGGCTACACGTCTTTTTTGCATAAATAAATAACCCACAAACTGAGACATACAGAATCCTGAAGAACGCTGATCATATCCTTTTTTATAGTTTCCCAAAAGTTGAGAAACTTGGTTGTCTGGGTCTGAAATATGAATTTTATGTCGAAAAAAACCAAATCCCGTATGAATCCAAATTCCTGAGTTTTTCCATCTATTTACAGGAATAAGTTTTCCAACGCCTACCCCCAAATTCCAATAACGTCCTTCCAAATAAATTGTAGCTTTCAAACCATTTCCATCAATAACATCTCCGTTAGAATTCACTATATCACCCAATACTGAAGAGGGATCATCAATATTTGATCCAAAAAGATAATTAAAATTCAGGTCCCATGTCCAGTTATGAAATGTTTTATAAGTAAAACCGGTCCCAATATTAAAATTTCCATTAAAGGTCTCTGCCAGGGCTCCGACAGGAAGTTGATAGGAAAAATTTGCACCCGTCCATAACATAGAAGTAGCAGTATCAACATATTTTTTCCCATCATTATATTGCTGAGCAAATAAAACAGCAGGAATCAGGAAAAGAAGAGAAAAAAATAAAGATATTTTAGAATTCATCTGTTTAAAAATTATAGTTAACTATCAAATTATAAGAAAAAAAATATTGTCACACTATTAAATATGCAAAAATACTATTTTAATAATTAAAAACCTTTCGGAAATCATACAAATATAATATTTTTTTTATATCTTTGTCAGCAAATTCAAAAACATAAAACAAATAAATATGAAAAATATTATTGTTGGAATTGATTTTTCAC
>Ga0209099_1002758_pt1 | contig 15041 bp, 10 predicted proteins | sample AD_JPNHW2_MetaG_FD_184430 | JGI IMG/M metagenome (GOLD analysis project Ga0209099, IMG submission 184430) | Active sludge microbial communities of municipal wastewater-treating anaerobic digesters from Japan - AD_JPNHW2_MetaG (SPAdes) (version 2) | ecosystem: Engineered > Bioreactor > Anaerobic... | reverse complement strand
TATCAATCCCCATTGAATATCAGGATAAAAAGATAACTTATACTTCTAAATTGGTAGCAAACCAAGAGGGAACAAAAAAAGTTTATAATGTTTTTGGAACTGCATTTGCAATTTCAGGTGGCATAATTGGGGTTACAATTGCCGTAGTATTATTAATTTTGTTATAATTTGCTATGGGTTTGAATTTCATAAATAGAAATGTTATAATCAGAAAATTGTATATTTGCAGGAGACTTAAAAATAATTTTTATGAAAACTAAACATTATTCATCATTAATCAAAAAAGAGGCATTAAGTTCCATTAATTTTTTCAAATTAAGAGACGAAAATTTAAATTCCGATGAACACGCAGAACTGAGTTCCGATATCGAAAAAGCCGAATCAGAGATTCTTCATTTTATTATAGAAAATGAAGAAACAGAATTTAATGAATTTCTAAAAAAATACAATGAAGAATACGGTGGCTTTTTAAGTCAATATCGTGAAATGAAAAAAGTAAAACAACTAACGGCAATAAAAAAAATAGCAGTATATTTTTTTGTAATAAGTGTTATTTCAATTGTGACCGGGATAATTATCTCAATATCAATATTGACACAATAATTAAAAATGAAAAAAAACTATACTATACTTATGAAGAAAGCAGGAGTTAACTTGAAAAGATTGGATTTCAAAGACAATACATTGATAATTAGACTTGATTAATTTTAAATTGAATTGCTGTTATTTTGAATTTCAAAAATAGAAATATTATAATCAGAAAATGTGTATTTTTGCAAACTGAAAAAGCAATAAAAAACCAATCTAAAAAGTCAATTTTGTTACTCGTTTGTTACTGAAATTGTTCATAACGTTCATTGTTTACTAAAAATCAAATAGTTATAAAATATTGGGGTCGTTTGGTTTTGACAGCTTATATGTGATTATGTAAGCATACCGGAGGTTGGGAGAGGGTTCCGTTAAAAACTAACTCCATACGCCAATAAATGGCAACTATTCTTACGCAGCATAAGCTGCTAAGCTCCGAAACCTAGTCAAGGACTATGGTTTTGGATGTTTCCCCGGAAGCTACGCTGACCTGCGTCCGGCAAGAAGCATCGCAAAAGGTTAGATAGCAATTACAGGCTTCGCTGTATGCGCGAAATTTCAGAAGATAAGCTTTGTGTTGGTTGGCCTCGAACCTGCAACTAAGCCGACAAATAATCGATGGCTATGTATGTAGAAAGCATTTTTGCAATGAGTTTGGACGAGGGTTCGACTCCCTCCGGCTCCACAGAACTCCATTTGGGAGTACTATTATTGCCAACGAAGAGCACTATTTGCGTTTCGTTGGCTTTCTGTTATTGATGAAATGTTATTAATGCTTATTCCTAATATTATTAATAATCACTGACAGGCAATGTAAATGTAAATTTACTTCCCTTTCCTAATTCACTATCTACCCAAATTTTGCCGCCATGTTTTTCAACGAAATCTTTGCAGATAAGCAATCCTAACCCAATCCCCTTTTCTCCGGAAGTTCCTTTTGTAGTATAATTCTCGGATAGTGAAAATAGTTTTGCCTGATTGTGTTTGGAAATCCCAATCGAATTGTCACTGACAGAAATAATGTTAGTATTAGATTCTCTTTGCATAGAAATAGTAATTTTTCCGTTGATATTTGAGAATTTTACTGCATTAGAAATCAGATTTCTCATGATACTATTCAGCATGTTATAATCTCCTTTGATAATGGCAGGCTTTTCAATATTAAAAGTTACTTGAATGTCTTTGTCTTTAATTTGTGGTTTCATGACGGTAATAATCTCATTGACCAGAGTCTTTAAGTCTATTGATTCAGGTTCAAAACGATGTTGATTCATTTGAATTCGAGACCATTCCAAAAGATTCTCCAGTAATGTGTTTGCATTACTGGAAACTTCGTATAATTTGTCAACATAAATTTTGCTTTTTTGAAGTTGAATGTCTTCTTTTTTTAATTTCAAAAGTTCTGCATATCCCAAAATAGAAGTAAAGTGCCCCCGAAGGTCATGGGAGATGATTCCAAAGAATTTGTCTTTTGTCACATTTAGTTCTTTAAGCATAATTTCACTCTCTTTTAATGAAATTTCTGCCTTTTTACGTTCAGTGATATCCTTTATTAGCACAACAACTTCATCTTCGTTTAATTTGGAAAATCTAGCAGAAAAATATTCATCTTGCTTTAAGTTGTATTCAATTTCAAAGAGTTGATTTTTTAAAGCTTCCCTTACCCCATTTAAAAATTTATCTGCAAGTTCTTTTTCAAAAATATCATGATAATTTTTTCCAATAAATTCTTCGGGTTTCATTAGCAATCTATTCTGATTTCTTTGAAAATATGACAAAAATTGTCCATTTTTGTCGTTATGAAAAAGTAAATCCGGAATAGCATTAATGATGGATTGTAATTTTGCTTCACTATTTTGCAACTCTAATTCATTTCTCTTTCTTTCTGTAATGTCATTATTAATAATAATGTAATATTTCACTACCCCATTCTGATCTATTAACGGGGATATCATTGTTTCTTCAATAAATTTCTCTCCATTTTTTTTGTAATTTTCAAACTCTCCAATCCATTTTTTCCCAGAGTTTAAAGAATCAGTTATATTTTTGAATTTTACTGAATCCTGAACAATATTTTTGAAAATAGTTGGCTTTTTTCCTACAACTTCGTCAATGGAGTAGCCGGTAGTCATAGTAAAAGCAGGATTAACGATTTCAATGTTTCCTGAAGAATTAGTAATTATTATTGGAATTTGAATTTCCTGAATAGTAGCAGACAAGAGGGCATTGCTATTTTTTAATATTTCTTCTTGTCTGAAGAACTCTATAATAAGTTTTGCTAATTTCTTATATTCATAAGATTTTTTTAAAAGAGGTTCAATGTGCTTTGGGTCATTTTCTACTAGTGATTTTGAAATAAGTGATACCGGAGAAATAATTAGTTTATTAATAAAAATAAACAAAATAATAAAGACAATGACGGTCAAGATGCTGAAATAAACTCCAAATTTAGAAAATGGAAATATTTCTGTATTGTGAACCTCTTTTTTATTAAATTCAAAGAATGAAATTTCATTATTTTTGTAATCAACAATTTTCTTAAAATAATTACCAACTATTTTAGAATCAGACTTTTTAATTTTATAATATTCTAAATCTGAAATAATTTTGACTTCACATCCTGTAGCAAGGGAAAGATTTTGTAAATAATCAGCATCAATTCTTTTAGCATTAATTAAATAGCCATTTTTTGGCATTTTTCTTTCATTCATATCAGTTGTAGGAACTATAATAGCTCCAAATATTTCATATAAATCCTTTCCTGAATAATGATAAAAATGACAAAAGGGACTATCTCCAAAAGCACTATCAAGAATTTTCTTTTCAATACTAATCATCTTTCCGTAGCTTGTTGAATCACAATAGCAGTAAACAGGATCTTTTAATGTATCCAAAACCAATACATATGTTAGATTAAAATCGTCAACTAAAATATTAAGATTATTGACTACCCATGCAGAATCAGGGATGTTGATAAAATTAACCATTTCATCCCATCCTGAATAATCAAAGGTGATTTCTGCAAACCTATCTGACTCTTTTTTTATTGCATAATCGATAATATATTTTTGAGTTCTTTCAACTTCTTCAACCATAACCATCCTTTGCTTTAAATATATCTGTTGATATACAATAATAGATGCCATACTTACCCCAATGATAATTACAATAGCAAGAAGTAATTTATTCTTTAGTTTCATTAGTACTAAATTTTTTCGACAATACCTTTAAGTTTGTATACTTAAAAGACTATCAATTAATAAATAAAAAAATTGAAATTATTCCGTCCTAATTGAAAATTTCAATGGGCAAATATAAGAAATTATAATGATGAAAATACTGATAAACGTTAATTTTTGTGATTTATTCAGGGTTAGCGAACATTATTTTATCAAAATTAATCAAAAATACTTTTTCGGAAGCTCTGGTAATAGCTGTGTATAACCATCTAAAGTATTCTGTATCAATATTTTCTTCTTTAATATAGCCTTGATCAATCAACACAATCTTCCACTGACCTCCTTGAGTTTTATGACAGGTTAGAGAATAACTGAATTTTACTTGCAATGCATTCAAATAGGGATCATTTTTCATTTTCAGATAGCGGATTTTTTTATTAGAAATATGCTGATAGTCAAGTGAGATTTCTTGATAAAGCGCTGACATTTTTTCGCCGGGCAAAGAAGGACCATCAGTTTCAAGACTATCAATAATGATCTTGATATCTATTTGTTGAAAATTCGGGTAATCGCATAATCTGACACTGACATCTGCAAACATAAATCCATATAGCTCCTCAATCTTTTTAATTGCCATTATTTCCATTATGTCACCGTTGGCAATAAACCCGATTTCTGAAGTTGAATCCACCCAATAGTAATTATTTTTAACAGCCATAATATAATCTCCGGTGGAAATCTGATTTTCCCGGAATAAAATTCTTTTTCTTATTTCGCTATTGAAAATAAAGGCTCGTTTATTGGAACGTGTAATAACAACAATTTCATCAGAGTCATATTTTGCATAAAGTGTATTCAGCAATTCTTCAAGTTCGGAACCATTAACTCTTATATAGTCATCAAAATTCTTACCACTAAAAACGGGATAGCGAAAATCCCCTTGTAGGATTTTATTTCTTAATATATTGGCATTGAATAATATCCCGGAATCAAGAGCTTGTCTTACCACTTCCGTTAGTTGAAATGAAATGGCATTGAGATTAAAATTTTTCATCAGATAATCAGTCACCAGAGCCGGACTTTCTGTTGAATGAACCGGTGGAAGTTGTGCGTCATCTCCAATAAAAATCATTCTGCAATTTTCTCCCTCAAAGACATATTCAATTAAATCTTCCAGCAATGATTTGTTTGCAAATAGAGTTCCTGATTGAATGGATGCAGATAACATCGAAACCTCATCCACAATGAACAGGGTATCCCTCATTTTATTTTCCTTTCGGAAGAAATCCAGCATTCCATCTTTTATTTTTACCTTATAAAGATGTTTATGAATAGTATAGGCTTTCTGATTTGAATAGACTGAAAAAACTTTAGCTGCCCTTCCTGTGGGGGCGAGGAGGACTGTTTTTTTATCAACCATTTTTAAGGTTTGCACCAGTGCACTTATCAGGGTTGTTTTTCCTGTTCCGGCATAACCTCTTAAAATAAGTAGTTGATTTTTAATATTCAGACACACAAATTCAGATAAGAGCTCCATTGCTTCTGATTGCCCATTGGTGGGAGAATAATGAAGTTGTTTCTTAAACAACGAAAAAAAGTCGTCTTTAGAAAGCATAATCAATTGCAAATTGAAATCCCTGAGCCCAGTTCCACAATCTTGTCCCGTCTGTTTTTTTAACCCAACTACTGTTTATCCAATAATTGTTAAGTGGTTTGGATGGATCGTAAATCGGGATTCCGTAGTCAAGTCTGATAAGGAAAAAACTAAAGTCAAGGCGAATACCAACACCGGCTCCGATTGCGATCTCTTTGTAAAATCTGTTAAATTTAAAATCAGCCCCGGGCATTCCTTCGTAAGCTCTTGTCATCCAGATATTACCCATATCAACAAAAAGTCCATATTTAATTGCTTTATAGATTGTACCTCTATATTCAAAATTTGCTTCCAGTTTTAAATCTCCGGTTCTCTCTATGTTTTCGGTGGAATTGAATGAACCCGGTCCAAGAGAACGAAAGCTCCATGCACGCATGCTGTTAGCCCCGCCCAGATAAAAACTTTTTTCAAAAGGAATTACTGTTGAGTTCATCAGCGGTATAGCTACCCCGACATTCAGTCGTGTTGCGATAGAATTATTCTTATTCAAAGTATAATAATATCGTAAGTTAAATTCAGCCATTTCATACGTGCTGTAATTATACCCCGCAATTTTCCATGATTTATCTTCTCCGGCGCCCATATTAGCAAGAGCATTAAGCCCTGAAATTGTCAATCCCGAAGATTCAAGTTTGAAAGTCAAACGCATTTGATGTGCCTTATTCTTAGTGGGAACAACATAGTCGAAGGAATATTTTAACGAAACCAAAATTCTTTTACTGAATTTTTGACGATAGTCTGAAGGGTAGTTTTCTATAGTTCTGACAGTATTTCGGGAAGTGTCGATAGTGCTTATATCAATTGGGGAAACAGAGTGAGTTACATATATATTTGGACTCCAATTATAGGTAAGACTCGTGTTTAGCAATAAACGGTAATAAAGCCATGAATAGTTTACTCCGACTCTGATAGAAGTGCTGTACCTGATGGCTTCAATTTTTTGTGTTTGTTTAAAGATAAACAATTTGGGAAAATCAAGTGATACACTTCCTCCGATCTCTTCATATAAAGTTGTCTCTTTTTTATTAGTAAGCCAGTCATAATAGAATAAACTTCCATATACGTTTATATTTAAAAATTCTGCCCCTTTGAAAATATTTTTATTGGTATAGGTGAATGAAAGATTTGTCTTATCAGTTCTTACTTCGATTTTAGGAGCAATGGTATGAATTTTATTTCGGGTAAGTTTGTATTGGACATTCAGAACTCCTTGTTTTTTAATGGAGTCCCTTTTGCTTTTATCTTCAAAAATATCAATATTAATAATACTGAAATTCTTTAAATCATCAAGACGTCGGTAGGATTTATTGTATGATGATTGAGAATAAGTCCATCCTTTTTTTGTGTATATTATATCAGTAATTGTTTTGTAATTGTAATCTTTAATATACTTAATTCTTTTAGTGCTTTTAGTAGCTATTTTTGGTGTAATAAAATAGTAAGTGGTTGAATCGTTTTTATTTCTGTATGAATAAAATGGGATAGTGTCAAAATATTGTGTATTGTCAAATTTGATATCATAATTTGTATAAATGAATACTTTATCAAATTTGTATTTATATCTTGATATTTTTTTTACCTCTTCGTCTTTAACGTTTTCATAATTAACAATGATATCAATACTAACAGTTCTTTGATGATCTTTAGTCAGATATTTTCCTGACAAAAAAGTATCAACTTCAACAATAATTGCTGAGTTGGGAATATAATAAAACCCATTATCTCGGATTAAATTAGCAATTCGGATTCTTTCTTGATAGACAATATCTTCATCATATTGCATCCCTTTTTTGATAAGAGTACTTGTGGAATCAAGAAAAATTATTTTCTTGTATTCAGGAATTGAAATGTGATATTTTACCTCTCTGACAAAGTATGGCTCATTTGCTGTAACATGGTAAATAACCTTTGCTTTCTTATTGTTTTTGCCGGAAAATTTGACCTCAGGAATAGTTTTGGAATTAAAATACCCCATTTTTTTCATCGAAATCCGGATTTGCTCCAGCGAATTATCAATCTGATTGGAATCCAGCAGTATAGGTTCTTCTCCAAGAGACTGCCTCATCCATCGGTTAAACTTACTATCCTTAATTATGCCGTTAATAGTATCAGTTTTGGGAAGATTAGAAGCATATATTGCAGTTTTTAAATTGAAAATCCCCATAAATTTTTTATTTGTTTGGGGACGAACAAGATAGTATAAATCGTCAAAGCGGTCACTTCTTATGTCTTCCACTTTGACTACGTTTTTTTCCAGAAAATATTGATTGTCTTTAAGATTCTTAGTAGAACTGCATGCAGAAAATAGTAGAAGTAATAAAAAGAGAAAAAAGAGATTTCTGTTCATTATTATCGCATATCATTAATTTCAACATTTGGATGCTTAGAGACATCAAACGAAAATTGTGAATCATCAATAGATGAGTTTGTTACAAATATATCAAAGAAATAGGAATAGATACTATTATCTTTTTCGTAAATGCTAATTCTGGTAATTTCCTTTTTAATTTTATCAATATAAAATCTGATTTTAAAGTAAGACTGTGCTTTAAATGGAGTTAAATCGATAATATTGATAAATTTTCCGTTACTGTTCTCTTCGCGAATAAATTTCGGTTTATATTCTTTTTGCCAGTTTGACAATATTTTTGAAGGATTGAGCATTGTTTCATCGCTTTCATCATAATCGTAAACAGATACTTCATTGGTCATTTTTTGATAATTCCATACCGTAATGCCATTGCAGTAAAATACCTGATTTGAAAAAGTGAGATAATATTTATTTCCTTTAATAATCATTTTCCCTTTCTGCGTATCAGTAATTTGTTTGTTCTTTTCAGCTTTGTAGGTGTAATCAATTGATATTGAAGAATATCCTTTATATTTTATGGCCAAATCTTTTAAAAGGGGAGTAGCACCACCGTCAACATTTTGAGCAGCTAAAGAAAAGGGAAGAAAACAAAAAAGCAATATAGCAAATTTAATGTTCATGATTATAATATTAGTCAGATAATTTAAATGTTTCTTGTAGAATGCAAAGATATTAAAAATCTATAAAGGTTTAATTTTGAGTTAGAAATATATCAATTGAGTGGAATTAAAAAATCCCCCTATTGGAGAGGATTTCTCGCAGTTCTTCAAATGAATGGGCTTTTACTTCACGGGCTTTGCTTCCTGCCGAAGGGCCGACAATACCAAATTCTTCAAGCTGGTCCATAATTCTACCGGCGCGGTTATAACCTAAGGATAATTTTCTTTGAATAAGAGAAGTTGAACCTTGCTGTGTCTGAACAATCAGGGTTGCTGCTTCTATTAGAAGGTCATCAATTTTGTCCGGAGAAAAATCACCATTAGCATCATCAGTTCTATTCTTTTCTTCTTCCGGCACATCCGGCAGCAAAAATGCATTAGGATAAGCTTGTTGCTCTTCAATGTATTTTACTAACTTTTCAACCTCAGGAGTATCAATAAAAGCACATTGCAAGCGAATGAGGTCACTACCGGTAGAAATGAGCATATCTCCTTTTCCAATTAATTGGTCTGCGCCATTTCCGTCAAGAATAGTCCTTGAGTCGATTTTAGAAGAAACTCTAAATGCAATCCGGGAAGGAAAATTAGCTTTTATTGTACCGGTGATAATATTGACAGAGGGGCGTTGTGTGGCAATAATGAGATGAATTCCAATAGCACGTGCAAGTTGCGCTAAACGAGCCAGTGGGGTTTCCACTTCCCGTCCTGCTGTCATAATCAAATCCCCAAACTCGTCAATTATCAGAACAATATATGGCAAATAGCGATGGCCATTATTTGGAGAAAGCATTCTAGTACAGAATTTTGCATTGTATTCCTTGATATTTCTTGTCTTTGCCAATTTAAGAAGATCATAGCGGTCATCCATCTCCTTACACAGAGAATTAAGGGTTCTTATAACCTTTTTAGTATCAGTTATTATGGGCTCTTCAACCTCGGGTATTTTTGCCAAATAATGATTTTCAATAATAGAATAGAGTGAAAATTCTACTTTTTTAGGGTCAATCATGACAAATTTAAGTTCTGCAGGATGTTTTTTGTAAAGTAAGGAAGTAATAATAGCATTCAAGCCAACAGATTTTCCCTGACCGGTAGCTCCAGCAATCAATAGATGTGGCATTTTTGCCAAGTCAACAACAAAAGCTTCGTTACTGATAGTTTTTCCCAAAGCAATTGGCAAGTCATACTTATTGTTTTGAAATTTATCAGATTCGATAATTTCTTTCATTGACACAATTTTTGGATTTTTATTTGGAACCTCAATTCCAATAGTTCCCCTTCCGGGAATAGGTGCAATGATACGAATCCCTAATGCTGCAAGACTTAAGGCTATGTTGTCTTCTAAATTTTTAATTTTACTGATTCTGATCCCTTCGGAGGGTACTATTTCATATAAAGTTACCGTTGGCCCGATAGTGGCTGAAATGCTCTTAATTGGAATATTAAAATTCTTAAGAGTAGTTTCAATTTTATTCTTGTTCTCAACCAACTCTTCTCTAAGTAAATCCGTGTCAATTTCTTTGGAAGTATTTTCTTTTAATATGTCTAAAGAAGGGAATTGATAGGTGGACAAATCCTTTCGGGGATCAAAATCCTCCAAAGGGATAGATACTCCTTTACTGCTCTCGTCGAGAGAAATCAATTCTTCTTCCTCTTCTTCCTCATCAAAAGTACTTTTTGGAATTAGTGAATAATCTATGATTTCAAAGGGAATTTCATCAACAATTTTTTCATTGTTGTCAATTTCAGTGTCATCAGAAAAATAATCGGGAATGGTTTTATTTTTGTCGGATGAAGATGGTGAGTTTGTCTCAACGGAGTTGTCCGTATTAAAGTGTACAACATTTCCCTGATATTCCTTCTGTAATTCGTTTCTGTTTTCAATGTATAAGTCAGGTAATTTTGTATCATCATTCCGGAATGAATTACTTGATGTGGAAATGGCCCCGTCACTATTTCGATCTATGGAATCAACTGTTTTTTTTACTCTTTTTTCTCTCTTAAATAAGGTTAAAAAGTTGGGGATTTGTTTCAGGGAAAAACCATAGCACAGGATTGCAATAATGAAAAGAGACACGATCAAAATAAGAACTGATACAAGTGCACCAGTTTTTTCTAAAAGAGAAGTTGAAATAAAAGCTCCAAAATATCCGGGAATAAATTCATTTTTTCCATCTGTCACAATAAATCCCAGGAGCATTGATAACCAAGCCATAGTCAAAATAGTAGTAATGGAGATTTTCCAGATAGATATAGTCAATTTTTCAAAAGTCCATTTCAATCCCATCATAAAAAAAATAAAACTGAAACCGATAGAAAAAACGCCGAAGAGGAAATTTACAAAAAAATAGGCGAGCCCGGCTCCGATAACACCTGCTGCATTATCAGGTTTTATATTGTCAGAAATATCAGTTATGTAATTAGTATCAATTGTATGAGTGAAATAGTATGAAATAATAGAAATAGCTAAAAGTATAGAGAAAGCCATGAGGAGAACCCCATACACCTGAATCATTCTTTCGCTGCATAAAAAAGTGAAAAAAGTCTTCATCCTATGAGAATTGCTTTTTGGAGTACTTTTTTTCTTTTTAACAGCCTTGTTTTTTACAGCCTTTTTATTCTCAACAATCAACTTAGAACTTTGCCTATTGTTTTTAATATACATATCTTGGAAAAAGAATAATTTTATTATTAGAGATAATTTCACAAAAATATATAATTTTTATTCCTTACCAATCGTTTACTCAAAAGAATATTAACAACACTCTGTTGGAAAATATTTAGAAACAAAATTGTCTTAATGATGGCTAATAGTATTTTTGTAGAAATTAATAATATTATATGAACACTTTATTTTTATTGCAAGAAACAGTAACTCAAGTAGCAGATACAGTTATAAATCAGGCTGCTACAACTGCCGTTCCGGCTGTAGTGGAAAAAATCAAAATTCTGGATTTGGTTTTTATGAAACAAGGTTTATGGATAATGATTCCCCTTTTTATAGAACTTGCTTTAGCCATTTATGTGGCGATTGAAAGATATCTTACCATTAAAAATGCAGAAAAGGAAGATAGCAATTTTATGAATAATATTCGTGATTTTGTTGTGAATGGAAAAATTGAATCGGCAGTTGCCCTTTGTAAAGGTAATACTACTCCCTTATCACGTATGATTGAAAGAGGATTAACCCGAATCGGGAGACCACTCGAAGATGTTTCTGCGGCTATTGAAAATACAGGGCAACAGGAAATTGCAAAACTTGAAAATAGATTAGCTGCATTGGCAACAGTTGCCAGTACTGCTCCTATGTTGGGATTTTTAGGAACCGTAGTGGGGATGATTGTTTGTTTCCATTCTATGGCTGCAAATGCCAATAATTTGGATATTAGTGTTTTGGCGAATGGTGTTTATGTGGCTATGGTGACTACTGTTGCAGGTCTTATTATTGGTATTATTGCGCTGCTTTGCTACAATTATCTGATTTCTAGAATTAGTAGATTAGTAAATAAATTAGAGGCAAAAACCACCGAATTTATGGATTTATTACATGCACCTGTTAAATAAAAAATCATGTTAAGAACACACAATAAGTTGAGAGTTGACTTTAGTGGCACTTCAATGTCAGATTTGGTTTTTCTTTTGCTGATATTTTTTGTCATTACATCAGCCTATGTTTCTCCAAATGTTATCAATCTTTTATTACCTAAAAGTGATACAGGGAAACAGTCTCCGGCAAGGAATATTGAAGTCTATATTAATGCAGAAAAAGAATATTTCGTGAATCCACAAGGGGTGAATGCGGTTCCGGTTCCTTATGAAGAATTACTTCCTGCTCTTCAACAGGCTGTGGCTGCTGATAAAACAACCCAAAAAGCCATAGTTTTACGTTCGGATAAAAGTGTTCCAATTGAAAATGTGGTAGTTTTAATGGATGTTTTGAATGATCTTAATGAATCTTTAGGAGAGGGTAACGGCTATAAAATTGTGCTGGCAACGGAAGCACAATAATTCTTATACCATGGAAAAAGAGAAGAAAATACGGATAGTTTCTTGGATTTTTACAGGAATTTTCATATTGATAATGCTTATCATCATGAATTTTTTTGGACTTTATTATCAGGTTCCACCACCACCTGCAAAAAAAGTTCTTCTTATTGAAATGAATATGGAAGTTGGGGGCGGAGGTGGAGGCGGTAATGAATCTCTCAATCATCTGAAAGTAGCTGGAGGAACTGCTGAAAACTACCTGACATCATCAGACATTTCTTTACCTTCAATACCGGTCTCTTTAAAGAAATCAATCTCTGAAGATAATACTCCGGCAACAGTTGCTTCGCCAACCCCCAATACCAATGCAGCTTATCGCCCCGGAATGGGTGGTGGAAAAGGAGGCGGAACCGGTACAGGTACCGGAACTGGTAAGGGTTCCGGATTCGGAGAAGGTGAAGGCAGCGGAAACGGTGGGGGAATTGGCTATGGAGTGGGCAACAGAGGCTATACCTATATGCCGGAATTGAATGTTTCTGAACCCGGAACTGTTTATGTGGAAGTACATGTTGATGAAGCCGGTGTAGTGGTTGATGCGAGAGTTATTACAAGTCGTAAATACCCCACTACAATTACTGATTCAAGAGTTCAGGCTCAATGTGTGGCAAAGGCTAAAACTGCAAAATATAGACCCGGAAAAGAAGAACTGCGAATTATTGTTTTTAAATAGTCTTTTTTCTTTTCATCAATTTTATCATTAAATATGTATAATTTATTGTTGAAAAAGATATTTTCATCTTATCCGATGTATCATCGTATAGGAAGTGCAGCCTATAAAGAAGGTCTTGAAAATATTGAACAGTTAGCTTTAATTACGGGAAATCCTCAAAATTCTTTTAAATCAATTCACGTTGCCGGAACTAACGGCAAAGGTTCTGTGGCTCATTTTTTGGCATCTTATTTTCAGGAAAGTGGATTGAAAACAGGACTCTTCACCTCTCCACATCTTGTCGATTTTAATGAAAGAATCAAAATTAATGGAATTAAAATTCCCGAAAAATGTGTAATTGACTTTTTTGATCAGTATAAGAATAAATTTAATCTTATTGAGCCTTCCTTTTTTGAAATGACTACAATCCTGGCTTTTGACTATTTTGCTCGCGAAAAAGTTGATATAGCAGTTATTGAAACCGGTCTTGGGGGAAGACTCGATTCTACTAATATCATACTGCCGGAAATTTCTGTGATTACCAATATCTCACTTGAACATACTCAGATGCTTGGTGACACATTGCCTAAGATTGCAGCTGAAAAAGCAGGAATTATAAAAAAGAATCGTCCGGTTGTTCTCGGAGAGTATGATGACAGCACTTTCCCTGTTTTTAAAAATAAAGCTGAGGAAATGAATGCTTCCCTTTATATGGCTGAAGAAAATGTATCTATTATTAGTCATGAGGTTAAACCTGAAGTTGGAAAACGTGTGATCTCAATTTGTTATAAAGATCAACTAATTGCTGAAAATGTTATACTTCCTCTGATTGGGAATTATCAATTAAAAAATATTGCCACTTTTGTCCAAACGGTAATATCTTTGAATGAAACTATTCCGTTTCAGGAGAATGTGTTGAAAAGGAGTATTGAAAAAGTAGTGGAAAATACTAATTTTATGGGAAGATGGCAAATTGTTGATTTTAAGCCCCTGACAATTTGTGATGTCGCTCATAATGTTGCCGGAATAAAGGAAATCGTCAGCCAACTTCAAAACATGAATTACCGGCATTTGCATTTTGTGATTGGTTTTGTTAATGATAAAGATGTTGATTCAATTTTGACTTTGCTCCCTAAAGAAAATACCACCTACTATATCTGTCGTGCCGATATTGAAAGAGCTTTGGAATGTGAAGTTCTGGAGAATAAAATGAAATTATTGAATTTTACTACTGTTATCGGAGAAACAGTTCCCCATGCATATTTAAAAGCAAAGGAAGCAGCAACATCTGAGGATCTGATTTTTATCGGGGGAAGTTGTTTTGTCGTGGGTGATTTTTTAAAAAATCTTAATCTTAAATAATAAAAAAGGAGATCAATTTGATCTCCTTTTTTATTATAACAGGGTAATACTTCGTTTGACAAATTCACTTAATTTCTCGCCGGAAAGTAAATTTTGTGATAATAGAGCAAGATCAAAGAGTTGTTTTACAAGTTCATCTCTTTTTTCTTTTTCTTCAATAGACAATATTTTTCCCGCAATAGGATGGTTCCCGTTTACAATTAAGTTATAATGTTGAAAATTTCCATACATACTTTTTTGACCGGAAATCTTTTCCATGTCCTGAAAACGACGCATAAATTCATCTTGTGTGATTAGAATAGGTAAGTCAGTTTCACTCATGTTTTCTAACTTAACAGTGAATTTTTCCTTGTCAATATTATCAGTGAATATTTCTTTTAAGTTTTTTTGCTCATTATCTGATAATTTTGATGGGAAAAAGTCCTCTTTTTCTATTAACTTTTCAATAACATCGGCATCTACACGAGAAAAACTGCTTTTTTCAAGTTTTGGTTCAATCATATTGATAAAGTGAGGATCCAGAAAACCATCC
>Ga0209099_1002752_pt1 | contig 15056 bp, 12 predicted proteins | sample AD_JPNHW2_MetaG_FD_184430 | JGI IMG/M metagenome (GOLD analysis project Ga0209099, IMG submission 184430) | Active sludge microbial communities of municipal wastewater-treating anaerobic digesters from Japan - AD_JPNHW2_MetaG (SPAdes) (version 2) | ecosystem: Engineered > Bioreactor > Anaerobic... | reverse complement strand
CGAATGGAGGATTCATTGATATAGTTTCTTCAATGGTAATCATTGAGGATAATAACAGGCTTGAACTTCCATCTGGTAAATATATGAGGATATCTTTGAAAGATAATGGCCCTGGAATTCCTGAAGCTATAATAAGTAAAATATTTGATCCGTATTTCAGTACAAAAGAGATGGGGCCGCAGAAGGGTCAGGGGCTTGGTCTCGCAATCTGTCATTCTATAATTACTCAGCATGGGGGTAAAATTAAAGTTGATTCTATCCAGGGGAAGGGGACTCTCTTTACAATTTATCTTCCATTTAACAGATGATATAAATTAACAGATAATATAAAACTTAAGAAAGATAAATCTATTTTCCTTTTTTCAGCTCATTGATCATCTCAACCATTATAGCTACATGCCCTGCAAGTAGTTCTACTGCTTTTGCCGGTTCGTTTAATTTATTAAGAGCAAAAAAGTATTCAGTGATATCCTTGCGGAGTTTACGGTCAAGTTCTATCACATTGTTGAGTCCCTGCGGCATGTTGTTAGGTGTCATCATATTGTATTTCCGGTTAATAATAGTCTGGCGGTTATAATTTATTACTATTTAAACCTGGCAATTCTGTCAATGAATTAAATTGTGAAAAGATTACAGGCCAGGGTGAAATGAATTATTCAGCACATTGTGATTGCTGATATAGTAAAGCAATTGTTTCTAGAATATAATGTTTTATTTTTTCTTCTTTTTCTTTTTTTTGTCCTTCAGCTGTTCCATGATACTTTTTCGTGATTCCCGTATGCGGTGATCAAAGTCAGGATTTGAATTTCTGAAATCAGAAAGTCTTTTCTTTCTTTTTTCGAGCATGGTATTTTTTTCGGGATCTCTTTCTGATAAACGCTGTCTGAGCTTATTCATTTCAGATGGCAAAGCTTCATCCATCCCGGCAAGCTCTTCATCGTTAGCGGTTATATAGAGATAGAATATCGGATGGTTGTTGTAGATCCGGCGTGTGCTCCTTTCAAATTCTTCAGCCATGAATTTTTTCTTTCCTTCAGGAGACTTGAAGTCTTCATTCTTAATTTTTGTTTTTCCGTTATTCTCCTCAATCGTTGCTCCGATGACTTCTCCTGTTGTTGAATCGATAATCCGCACCTGCAGAGAACCTGATCCGGTAATACCGAAAACAAGAGCATCTGCTCCGATCATTTTCCCCGTTTCAGCAGCTGTTTCAGAATCGATGAGCCCTGTCAGCCCTTTCTCCTGTTCTCCGATTATATCAGGTACACTCTCGGGATCGATTACCTTAAACTCTTTTTTATCAAGGATCAGGGCCATAATTTTCGTTGAGTAGCTTCTGGTTTCAGAAGAGACATCTCCGGCGTCATTTGTGAAGGCATAAACTGCTAGCCGTGTCTTTTTCCCTTCCCGTGCTTTTGTGCAGATGTATTCGGCTGCGTTAACTGTCAGATCAGTCCCGGCAGATACTGCGGGTGAATAACTGTAAACAATAAGTGAAATTATTACCAGCATAAAAGTACTTATTTTTAAAAACATATTTTTAACTCCGCAATCTGCGATTTACCGCGGCTGTTCTTTTTAAGAACGGCCGGGTAGTTTTGCATTTATAAATTAGTAATTATGATTTATAAAATCAACCCGCGGATTAAAAAAGGAGTTAAAATATTTTTTAAAAACTATATTTTATATTCATCTATAATTTTCTGAAAACTGTTCATCTGCTGTACGAGTTCTTCAGAATTAAGATGAAGCTCTTCGGCTCCGGTTGTATTTGATGTTGATATTCCGTTTATTTCTGATATATGCTTAAGAATCTCACCTATGCCGTTCTTCTGTTCAGAAGCAGCTGATGCGATATGTCCCGACCTCTGTTTAAGATTTTCAACACTTTCCGTGACCGAAAGGTTGGTCTCGGTCTGTTTATCCCTGTAAAGGACAAGGTTTGAAATTTTATCATTTATAGTATTCACGCCGCTTACTATAGTACTGATAATTTCAACGGTATCTTTTATGACCCCCATACCTTTCTGGGTTTCATTTTCATTGGTGGTGATCAGCGCTTTAATTTCTTTGATGCTCGATGCTGTCTTATCCGCAAGTTTTGAAATTTCATCGGCAACAACTGCAAATCCGCGTCCGGCATCACCGGCCCTGGCCGCTTCAATAGCTGCATTCAGTGAAAGCAGGTTAATCTGATCTGAAATATCGTTTATAATTCCGACAATGTTTGTCATCTCCTGCGAACTCTCCCTGATCTTACCAACATTCTGTTCCATTACTTTCAGAGAAACTTCACCTTTTTGAGCCTTAACAGTGATATCCTTTGTGGCATCAAGAGATTCGTTTATTATATGCCCCATTTTTAAAATTACTTCAGATAATCCTGAAAGCTTCTCTTTCATTGAAACGACTTCAGTGTTCTGAACCTCGGCAATTGAGGAGACATTATCAATGACGGCAGTAATCTCTTCTATGTTGGCGGTAATCTCTTCGATTGAAGACGCAAGATCCTGAGTATTCTGAGAGAACAGATCACTTCTGGATGACATTTTTTCCATGGATGAGATAATTGAGGCCGAGTTATCTCCGAGGACTTTTTTTATGAAATTATAGTTTCTCATGTTCCTTTCACTTTCCATGGATACCAGTTCGACGTTCTTTGTGAATATTTTTGAAATGAGTACTGCAATCACATAGAAGAATACGAAAGAGAATATTGTGTTATTGGTAAAGATTATCAGCTGCTTCATGTTTACGCCGGGAATCATAAACTTCATTATCATGAAAAGAGTAACATCAGTCGCAATGAATGCTCCGGATATTACAGCAAGAAAACGCGTAGAGCTGAACACCACACATAGAGCAAGACAGGGATAGACAAAGAATATGTAGCTTGAAAGGGCAAACTCAGGGTTCATAAAAGGTTCCCTGATCAGTCCGCCTATAATTGCTATTGAGCAGACAGATATAACAAGTTTTGATGCGGCGCCGTATCTGCCTTTCTTTAAAATTATCATACCTGTAAGCATGCCGAAAAATATGAGAGGAGTAATGTAAATAGTCTTTACGAAATCCTCCCATCCGGCAAAAAGCATGCTGAACTGTAGAAAGATGACTGAGCAGAATAGAATCATCTGGAATATAAGCATCAGCCTCGCCCTGGTATAAAGAAGGTAATCGTTTTTGTCGTATCCGCTTAAAAAATTATCTATAATTTTCATGTAATATTATTCCTGAAAAGTTTATCATGGCTTAAATCTTTATAATAGTGATTTATAATATTAAGGGATATTTGACAAGTATTAATTCTATGCCGCGAATGATTGAGAGAATATAATTTTGTATACTCTCAGTGTTTATACTGAAACGGTATCTCCGGCGTATTGTAAATATTCTGATGAAGCCCGAAAACATCCGTGAAGCGGTGAGTTAATATTGGAGTAATGATAAACTGTGTGATGTCGCATGATTTTGCGTTTTATGGCCTTGTCATTTCGGCATTTCAAATTGCTGAAGCGGGAATAACCGGGATCTGACTTTGGGAATCAGCTCCCGGAGAAATATTCCAATCTGTTTAGTTCTATTCTTTCGGAATATATTTTTCCACGTCAATTCCATATGTCTCAAAGAGTTCATTTTTTGCCACTTCAAATTCAAGCAGCGATGCGTTGAATTCTACCAGAAGATGGAGTTCCTGCTGTCTGCTGGTTATCAGTGCATCAAGAGAATTTCTTACAGCTGCTGCAGTGAATCGTCCGCGTCGGAGGTTTATCAGCATCTTTTCATGATAAATTCCCGCCTGTATTCTTGCCTCTTTTGCTTTCACATAACGCACGTGGTTTGTATTTATTTTTTCAGCCTTTGATGTGACGTCATCTTTTACTATGCGGCTGTATTTATCCACCTGATGTTTTGCCTGTTCTACTTTCCATCTGGAGTTTCTCTCATTGACCTTCTGACTGGTGTCATTAAGAGGGTAGGTCATCTTAATCTGAGCTTCATAAGACGGGTATTTTCCTGAAGCAGTATTGTTATTTGAGTCAACCATGCTGTCGTTGTAATCCATGGATGATACCGTAACAGCTCCGGTCAGTGACGGGAGAGCTTCGTTTCCGTCAATGTCGAGCTGCAGTTTCGCATTTTCAAGAGTTTTTACTGCATTCAGATAATCGGCTCTTTTGGCGTAGGCTATTTTAAGAGCTGCTTCGCTGTTTATTTCCGGCAGTCTGTCCTGGAGAATCGTGGTCTCCTGCATGGTGATTTCATCCGGCATGTTCACTGACTGAGTGAATTTTCTGAAAGCATCCCTGTATAGCTGTCCGGACTGAGCTACTGCGGCTTCAGATCCTGCGATGAGAGAGTTCCAGTAGTTGAGCTCAAACTGTTCGGCCAGTCCTATGCTGACATTGTCCGCTATAATACGTCTTACTTTTCTTGTCTCGTTCAGCATGAGTATCGCATTATCAAGCTGTGTTTTATAGACAATAATATTCCAGTAGTCTACAATTACACCTGTCACAACGAGAGACAGTCCGTATATAATTTCATCTTTCTGCATCTGTGTTGTGTTTTTTAATATTTTTTGCTGCTTTCTGTCGTTGTATCCGAATGCATTTTTAAGAAGCTCCTGCTCGAGAGTTGCATAAACTACCGGATTGTAGGTGTTTTCAGGATAACCTGGAATATCCCAATCTGTTCTGGAGTATGCATTTGAAACTCCGCCGGCAATGGTTGTTCCGGATGAAAATGATTTTGCAAGTGATGCTGTTATACTGGTTGAATCATTTTTTTTACCATATTGATTCTGCATCAAATCCGGATATTCAGTGTGAGACACTCCGCCGCTTGCGCTGAAAAATGGCGAATACTTTGCCAGATATTTTTCGTAGTAGGTATCAGACATTGCTACATCATATTTTCCGGTTAGAATATCAGGATTGCTCTCTATCGCTCTTTTTATCGCATCGGCAAGAGTTACTTTGTAGCCGCCGATTACTATTGCCGCTTCATCAGCAAGCTGAATCTCAATAGGTTTGCTGCCGGCTTTAGTATCTTTATTATCCTGCGACCATCCAGTTGTGATCATAAATAATAAAATTGTTATCAGCAGCAGTAAATTTTTTTTATTTTTCATTATTGTTCGGCTCCTTAATTTCTATACGTTTGACATAAAATCATTTATCATTTTTACAAAATAATCCATTTTATTCATCTTGTCTTTGTCAAGAACAGGGATTTTCAGATCTTTTTTTACCGGACGAAGCGTTTTGAATGACTGCTCCATCATGTAATTATATAGGGTTACTCTTTTGTTGCGGAATAATTCATCATGCCATTGTGTACCGCGCAAAAACTCCTCACCATGAACAAAATCGGTAATAAAAGTCAGCATGTTGAGGGTGAACATTTTCGCGTTTGATACTTCGAAAATATTGTTTTTAACACCATCCTGTATTATACCTTCGATTATAACCAGTCGCGGGAGCATATATTTCTTCACAAAGTCGTGCAAAACTCCGGTTCCCTCAGCTATCTCCCGGGCAAAAATTCTGTTCATTTCAGCATCGTGCGATTCAAAATGAATACCTACAAGAAAGTAAATTATTGCAGAGAGTTTTATATCTATGGATACATTCCATGAATCTATTTCAGCTTCTATCAACTCGGAAAATTTTGTAGAAGAATCTCCTACAAAATGATGAAAAATGTTAACGTAGAGATTTTCTTTACTTTCAAAATGGTAATGCAGCAGGGCCTGATTTACTCCTGCGATTGATGCAATTGAACTCATTCGTGCACCGCTGAATCCTTTATTAGCGAATTCTTTTTTTGCGGCATGAATGATTTTCCGTTTAGTTTCTTCGCTGTCTTTAATATGTTTTACCATAATGTCGCCTTAATAATTTAATTAACTGGTTAATTAAATTATTAAGGCTTAATGTCAAGAAAAAAATTATATTTGACTTGATTTTTGATATCATGGAATTATCAATTTTATTGAGATTGGAATTAGATAGTACTTTCACGGGAAACGCCGATAATTGTGAAAGTTGCTTTGTTTGTCTGATTGAAGAGTGTCTGAATATTATTACCGCTATATTTATAGTAGATTCAGAAAACAGATAATTAATAATGAGGATTTATGTTTGAGATAGTAGATTCTGAAAATGAAAGGACATTTATACTTCAGAAAACAAGCGACAGTTTTCAGATCAACCTGCTTGAAGAGAAGATTAATGAGTTTATAAAAAATGACGGACGGGACCTGATTCTTGATCTGAAGGAACTTAATCTTCTTGATTCATCCTCCCTGGCGGCTTTTATAAGATTTAAAAGGAAATTAAAAGCAACAGGCCGTACCATGAAACTGATAAATTTTAACGAAAGCATTCTCAGGGTTATAGAGCTGTCAGGGCTTGATGACTTTCTCCTTGATTGATTATCTGTTCCCATCTTTACGATTCGTATGTTCACTATATCGCCCGGGATATCTTCCACGGAAAAGGCGGGGAAAGGTCAAAACATAAAATATAGTGACAGAGCAGTATGAAATTTTTATCTTCATAAATTATTTTTCCCCTCTTTAATATTCTTTACGGTTTTATTATATTATAAAAAATTGTTTTATATTGAGCCTGCCCGGAGTTGAAGGTCAGACTGACAACTGGTATGCATAAATTTTCATGATTCAAAATCAAATGTATGTGGAGCAGAATATGAATAAACTTATTAAAAACAATATAATCAAACGGGAAGGCCCTCTGGTACTTGTTATCATGGACGGAATGGGAATTGGAAAAGAGAATGAAGGAAATGCTTTTTTCCTTGCAAGAACACCAAATCTCAATTCACTGATGAAAACATCCCCTTTCTCAACTTTGAGGGCTCACGGCACGGCAGTTGGTCTCCCGAGCGATGCAGATATGGGGAATTCCGAAGTGGGGCACAATGCTCTGGGCGCGGGGCGCATTTTTGACCAGGGATCAAAGCTTGTAACTGAGGCGATTACATCGGGTGCCGTTTTTACTACCTCAACCTGGAAAGAACTGATCGCTAAACCGGTTAAGGACGGGACTAAACTTCATTTTATAGGGCTTCTCTCCGACGGCAATGTCCACTCACATGTTGATCAGCTGTTCAGGATTATTGAAAAGGCCGGGGAGACGGGAGTTAAAAATGTCATGGTGCATATACTTCTTGACGGACGGGATGTTCCTGAAACTTCAGCACTGATTTATGTGAAGCAGCTTGAAGATTTTCTTGAACAGTTCAGGGCGAAGGGGCTGAATTTCCGCATCGCTTCAGGCGGCGGCCGGATGGTAACTACCATGGACAGGTATGAGGCTGACTGGGGTATAGTAAAACGCGGATGGATTGCTCATGTGCTAGGGCGGGCGAGGCCGTTCACTTCTGCGGCTGAAGCGGTTGAAACTTTCAGGAAAGAGGACCCGGGAGTTATTGACCAGTATCTCCCGTCGTTTACAATCAGAGATGGGAAGGGGCCTGTGGGAACAATTGATGACGGCGATTCTGTAATCCTTTTTAATTTCCGCGGAGACCGTGCAATAGAGATTACAAAGGCATTCGAACGGGATGACTTTAAATATTTTGACAGAGAAAGAAAACCGGACGTAGTTTTTGCCGGGATGATGCAGTATGACGGCGACCTTAAAATTCCGGCAAAATTTCTGGTGTTCCCTCCGAAAATAGAAAGAACTGTAAGCGAATATTTAGCTGATTCAGGAGTTAAACAGTACGCAATTTCAGAAACACAGAAGTTCGGTCATGTAACTTATTTCTGGAACGGAAACAGAACGGAAAAATTTAATGCTGAGATGGAAACGTATTTTGAAGTACCATCTGACAGGGTGGAGTTTAATGAAAGGCCGTGGATGAAAGCTGCTGAGATTACAGACAAGGTAATCGAGGTTATTGAATCCGGAAAATTCGATTTTATTAGGCTGAATTACCCTAATGGTGATATGGTCGGGCACACTGGGGATTTTGAAGCGGCTGTTATTGCCGCTGAAACTGTAGACCTCTCTCTGAAAAGGCTTTTAGAGTCAGTAAAAAAAAGCGGAGGAATGGCCTTTATTACTGCCGATCATGGTAACCTGGACGAGATGTTTGAAATCGATGCCAAAACCGGTTCTTTTCAGAAGGATAGTGAAACCGGGAAATTAAAGAATAAAACTTCTCATACGCTGAATCCCGTCCCTGTTATAATATATGATCCGCAGTTCAGCGGAGAGTATGAGATGGATACTCTGGTTAAAAATCCCGGACTTGGGAATGTCGCGGCAACTCTGCTTAACCTTCTCGGTTATAACGCTCCGGAGGATTATCTCCCGTCGCTTATAAAACTGAAAAAGTAACGGGAGTTCCGGCCGATGACGTGGCGATACAGGTTTAATATATTATTCAGTGCCGCAGCATTTATTCTATGCCTGTCTGCCGGTGCTGAAAACTCTTCAACCTTTAATCAGAAAGGGATGGATGAATTATATGCCGGCCATCCGGATAGAGCAGCTGAATTTTTTATAAAGGCTATAGCAATTGATCCCGGGAAGAAACACTACTATAATAATCTGGCATCAGCATATATGAGAATGGGAGAATATCTGAAAGCGGAAGAGCATCTGAAAAAATCTCTTCAGCTCGATAGTAATTACGCCCGGGCTCTCTCGAATATGTCTGTGACTCTTTTTTATTTAGGGCGTTACAGGGAGTCATATAATTATTATCTGTTAACAAAAAAAGCTGATAGAGAATACACTGAGAAAAGATTTGAAAAGAATCGTGTATCATCTGTCATTAAAAAGCTTTCAGATGAGAAACCGGATGATGAAGATCTGAAAAAAATAAAAGAGTACATGGATTCTGATACGGATAGTGAAGGCGTGAAATAAATTTATATTTGATGCCCTCATCCCCCGGCCCCTTCTCCCGCGAAAAGGGAGAAGGGGTGGTTGAAATAGAAGATTTTTATGGCACAAAAACTCTCTCCCTTTGTCAATTCATCAGAGTGGGAGAGGGGGCGCAGCAGCGCTGGTGAGGGCATTACTAAATGCGGAAAATATTAATAATTTACTGCAAAGTATTAAATCAAAACTTTCTCTATCGCACCAATAACACCATCAATATTATCCCTCTTGTAAACCGGAAGTTCAGTATTAAATATTTTATCAGTAACAATTATTTTTATATTTTTATCTTCATAAAATAATGGTGTTTCTTTTGAGTCTCCTATGACTTCAATTTTTTTCTGGTTCCCGTCTTTAAATCCTTCTATTAAAATAATATCTGAATCAGAAAAGAATTTTTCGGCAAGATCCATGGGGTTGGCATTGTCGTCAATTTCAGAGATGAAGGCGAATTTTTTTCCGTTGGTGATAATTGATGCAGCGGCTCCGGATTCCCTGTATCTGAATGTGTCCTTCCCCTGAGGATCTGTATCAAAATCGTGCCTCATGCTTTTTATAACGGATACTTTTTTCCCCAGGCTTTTATAGTGCACAATGAGTCTTTCAATCAATGTTGTTTTTCCTGAGCCGGACCGGCCGGTGACAGATATAATCAGCTGCTTCATTAAACTTACCTCTTACTGAAAAAATATCCGGCAGGGCCATGAATGCAACAATAAATTATAATATATTTGGAAGAAAAATCCTTGAATATTTAGTATAGAAAATGAACGTTTAATTGCGGCCATGAAAACCGGTAAAGAGGACAATATGAGTATTGAAAATATAAAGTGCTGTATTATTGCAGGAGGAAAAAGCGGAAGGTTCGGAAGTGATAAATCCCTCCATGTGTTTGAAGGAAAACCTCTCATAAGCCATACCTATGATGCTGTAAAACCTGTCTTTGATGAAATATATATTATTGCTCCTGATGGTGAGAAATTTTCTTTTCTTGATGCGAAAATCATACCTGATATCATTCCAGGTCTCGGGCCGATTGGCGGAATATACACAGCCGTAGAGACTCTTAAAATGGAAAGAGTATTTGTTTTCCCCTGCGATATGCCTTTTTTAAATACTGAGTTTATACGATATATGACGGAGATTCCTGATTTTTATGATATTATTGTACCTGAACTGAATGGACGGTACCAGCCTCTCCATGCAATATATTCAAAAAGATGCGCTGACGGGATAAAAAGAAAGATAGAACTTGAGGATTACAGGATGAGCGGATTTTATGAGGGATATAATATCCGCGCGGTGAACGAGGAGGAGATAGGTTTTTACGATGATCCTTTCAGAATGTTCAAAAATATAAATTTCAGGGAGGACCTCGGGGAGTAGCCGTCCGTATTCGCAGGATGGCCGGAGCATCGGCCTGAAAAATTCCTTTGAAATTTAAGGATTATCGGTTTAATAACTGCGTATCTTATGGAATAAAGGAGAAAAATTCTTAAAAAATTCCTTTTTATATGTCCGTGATGTTACAAAATTGTGTTTTGTAAACGGTCCCTGGGATTTTTACTTTACAATATATGTATCTGATAATGTCTGGAAAAAAAGATTTAACTATGGATGGCATATGAACCTTAAAGATTTATCAGTATTAGATGATGAGAATTACAGACCGAAAGAGGAGTGCGGTGTCTTCGGAATATACGGCAATCCTCATGCTGCAAATCTGACATATCTCGGACTCTATTCGCTTCAGCACAGAGGGCAGGAATCTGCCGGGATTGCCTCTTCTGACGGAGAGCATATTTACAGGTACGCGGGTATGGGCGAGGTTAATGATGTATTCAATCAGGAACATATAGATAATCTTGCAGGCAGTATGGCCATAGGGCACAACAGGTATTCTACAACAGGATCGTCGTATCTCAGAAACGCGCAGCCTTTCCGGGCCACTTCTGTGCTAGGCCCCATAGTCCTTTCTCACAACGGGAATCTTACCAATGCCGGAACGATCAGGCACGATCTAGAAAAGAAAGGTCACATTTTTCAGACAACAATTGATTCTGAAGTAATAGTTCATCTCATGGCAAGATCTGAAAAAGACGATGTGATGGATGCGCTGATTTTTTCCCTTAAACAGATTAAAGGCGCGTACTCTCTCCTTGTTATGAACAGGGACAGGCTGTTCGCAGTGCGTGACCCTCACGGTTTCAGGCCGCTAAGTCTCGGCAGACTCGATGACAGCTGGGTAGTTGCATCTGAAACATGTGCGTTTGATATAATCGGAGCCACTTACGAGAGAGATGTAAAACCGGGAGAGCTCCTTGAAATAACATCTTCGGGAATAAGATCATTTTTTCCTTTTGAGAAACAGGATGAATCTCTATGTATTTTTGAATATATATACTTTTCACGTCCCGACAGCAAAATTTTTGGTGAATCAGTTTACGACATGAGGATTAAACTCGGAAGAATGCTGGCGAAACAGTCGCCGGTTGAGGCGGATATTGTTGTTCCGATACCGGACTCATCCAACTGCGCCGCGCTTGGTTTTTCGAAAGAATCGGGCATCCCTTTTGAACTGGCGATGATCAGGAGCCACTATATAGGAAGAACATTTATTGAACCTACACAGAAAATCCGCGACCTTGGCGTTAAGCTCAAGTTCAATGTTGTTGCATCAGTAGTGAAAGACAAACGGATTGTGGTTGTTGATGATTCGATCATGCGCGGAACAACGATGAGAAAAATCATAAAGATGTTCAGAAATGCCGGTGCGAAAGAAGTCCATGTGAGGATATCAGCTCCTCCGACAAAATTTCCGTGCTATTATGGAATAGATATACCTACGCACAGCGAGCTTATAGCCGCGACTCATACAATAGAAGAGATAAGGAAATACCTGAGAGTGGATTCCATCAGCTACATGACAATCGATACTTTGATAGAAGCAGTGGATGCACCTTCACAGAAATTCTGTACGGCATGTTTTGACGGTTATTATCCGTGCAGGCTTGACGATCTTGAAGAGTGTGATGATAACCTGAAGTTTCAGTTTGATGAAGGTAACGGAAAGTATTACTGATTTTTCGGGATGGCATCGTGTTAAAAATACTTGACGTTTTTTATACGCTGTTATTTATGTCATAGAAATAGGTCACTAGTTCAATTGGTAGAGCATCGGTCTCCAAAACCGAGTGTTGAAGGTTCGAGTCCTTCGTGGCCTGCATAAAAAAACCCCTGATATTTCAGGGGTTTCCTATTTATCTTCACTTTTCAGGTTAAGAAACATTCTACAACTCAAAGTTTTATGCTTCTAAGCTCCCCGATAAACCTTGATAAAAGATTATGCTAATCCGGGCGTTGTTAACCTCTTTTTGTATTTCATCCTCAGTGCTTTTAAAGTGTTTTTAAAATTAAAAAATAAAATAATTCCGTGAAAGCATTTAGCTGTATTTCCGGATATTAACAGAATCTTAACGCAGACAGCCTGGATATTCACGAAGAATATATATATATTATGATAATTTTAACTCCAGGTAAATTGACAATATCTCATTCTTTCATTAAATCAATGTTATGAATAATCTATGGAGATGAAGAGATTATGAAAATAATTGACATTGTGGCGTTGCTGATTTTTTTCACAGTTCTCGTAGCGGCATCATTGGATCTTGGAAAGTATATGATGAGGGTTTTCAGTGGGACTAAAACTTTTATGACGCCTGTAATACGTCCGCTGGAACTTCTAATATACAGATTGTGCGGAGTAGATGATTCATCGGAGATGACCTGGAAATCATATGCAGCGGGATTTGTTCTTTTTAATCTTGCCGGTATAATGCTGCTTACTATTATTCTAATGGCGCAGAGCTTTTTACCTCTCAATCCTCAAAAACTCCCTGGTGTTAAATGGGACAGTGCATTGAATACTGCAATCTCTTTTGTTACAAACACAAACTGGCAGGGTTACAGCGGTGAAATGACCATGAGTTATTTCACACAGATGATCGGACTGACAGTACAGAACTTTGTATCTGCAGGAATAGGTATGGCTGCGGGTATAGCGCTTATTCGCGGATTTACCCGTAAAGAAACCGGGACTGTGGGTAATCTATGGGTTGATATGACACGTTCTGTTCTCTATGTCCTCATTCCGGTTTCGATCATTACCGCGGTAATATTGATGTCACAGGGGGTCATACAGAATTTTCATTCTTATGTTACAGCCGAGACTCTGGAGGGAGGAAAACAGCTTATTCCTATGGGACCGGCTGCTTCTCAGATAGCAATTAAGCAGCTCGGAACAAACGGCGGGGGTTTTTTCAACGTCAATTCGGCCCATCCATTTGAGAATCCGACATTTATATCAAACCTTGTAGAAAATTTTTCAATACTGCTTATACCCTGCGCATTTGTGTTTATGTTCGGATATATGATCAAAAACAATAAACAGGGGAGAGCAGTCTTTGTGACAATGACTTTTCTTTTCGCTGTCGGTCTCTCTTTAATTCTCTGGAGTGAATATAAAGTTAATCATGCATTTGATAGTGCAGGTATTACAAATATGCAGAATATGGAGGGGAAGGAGACAAGGATTGGAGTATTCTGGTCAGCTGTGTGGAGCCAGTCTACTACAGTTACCTCAAATGGTTCTGTAAACAGTATGCATGACAGTTTTATGCCTTTATCCGGTCTGGTCCAGATGTTTAACATGGGGATAGGAGAGGTTATTTACGGCGGTGCCGGTGTCGGCCTTATCGGGTTTATTTTTTATGTAATATTATCGATGTTTGTGGCGGGATTGATGATAGGAAGAACTCCGGAGTTTATGGGTAAAAAGTTCGGGCCACATGAGATGGGAATGTCGCTCGTCGCTCTGCTTCTTCCTATGATTACGGCTGTTATACTATCCGCGATAGCTATATCTGTCAAGCCTGGACTTTCCGGGATGAACAATCCTTCAGCGCATGGCCTGTCCGAAATTCTTTATGCATATTTTTCTGCTGCGGGTAATAATGGTTCCTCGTTTGCCGGACTTAATTCCAATACAATTTTTTACAACGTAACTCTATCTCTGGCGCTTCTTGTCGGACGTTTTGCAACAGTATTGCCGGCGCTTGCAATCGCGGGATCTCTTGCAGCGAAAAAGATAGTGCCTGAAAGCCAGGCAACATTTCCTGCAAAGGGGATTTTGTTTATTGCTGTTGTTGCCGGTGTTATCATAATTATGGGGGCTCTTACATTTTTTCCGGTCTTTGCTCTCGGGCCGATACTTGAACATCTGTTTGTTCAGCAGTCACTGATGTTTTAAAGGGGGATAGTAATGAACTTATGGCGGTCTGAATATATAATTCCTTCATTGATAGAGTCATTCAGGAAACTTAATCCTTTTACTCTATGGAAAAATCCTGTAATGTTTGTTGTGGAGATTGGATCGGTCATCACAACAGCAACGGTTATTAATAATTTTTTCAAAGATGGAGCGGTTCTCTTTCCTATGCAGGTCAGCATCTGGTTATTGGCAACTGTCATCTTTGCGAATTTTGCGGAAGCATTCGCTGAAACTAAGGGTAAGGCAAGAGCGGAATCACTGCGCAGTACAAAAAATCTTCTTATTGCTTCAAGAATATCGGAAAATGGCAAAGAGGAGCAGGTCAGTGCAGCCCTGCTTAAAAAAGGTGATATCATCGCAGTACATGAAGGCGATACTATCCCGGGTGACGGGGATATTATTGAGGGGACAGCGCTCGTTGATGAATCTGCAATTACAGGAGAATCGGCTCCTGTAATAAGGGAATCGGGCGGTGACAGGTGCGGAGTAACCGGCGGTACAAAGCTTTTGTCGGGAAATATCAAAGTCAGAATCGCAGTTAACCAGGGGGAATCTTTTCTGGACAGTATGATAAAAATGGTAGAAAGCGCCAAGAGACAGAAATCTCCTAATGAATCGGCTATGGATATACTTCTCATCGCACTTACTGTATTGTTTCTGGTTGTTGTGGTAACTCTGCCCTCATTCGCCGGGTATATGGGGATTTCAATCAGTATTACAGTTCTGGTAGCTCTCCTCGTCTGTCTTATGCCCACAACAATCGGAGGTCTTCTCCCTGCGATAGGTATTGCAGGGATGGA
>Ga0209099_1002751_pt1 | contig 15061 bp, 10 predicted proteins | sample AD_JPNHW2_MetaG_FD_184430 | JGI IMG/M metagenome (GOLD analysis project Ga0209099, IMG submission 184430) | Active sludge microbial communities of municipal wastewater-treating anaerobic digesters from Japan - AD_JPNHW2_MetaG (SPAdes) (version 2) | ecosystem: Engineered > Bioreactor > Anaerobic... | reverse complement strand
TTGAGGATGTTTTTGTGTTCTCATATAATACGTGATTACGTATTACAAAATAAATACAAAAACCCCACTCTACAAAGACTTCTTTGATTTTTTTATTAACTAATACGTGTTAATTTCTAAGTTAGGGATAAATGTTATGAAAAAATTAGTTGTCCTGTTTTTTTTGCTGATATCAACAGCTATGTTTGCACAAAATAAACAGCAACATTACTGTTCGGGAATATGGACCAATAGTGAAATTGCACATCAATATTGCTGGTTTGACCCACTTTGTCCTTATGTAAATATTGACACTTCAAACCACAGTAATATCTGGCAAAACGGAATGCCCCAAAAAACAATATTCAGTGCAGCTTACTCTGCTCCAAAAGCAATGGTAACAGATACTTTAAACCCTTACCCAAATAATAACGATTCATATTTTGATATCTCTCTGCCTACAATTATAGATTCGTCGTACTTTTTTTCAACTAATACAACCATTTCATTTATGCACCGCATAAATACAGATACTATGAGAGATGGCGGATTTATCGAAGTTAAATACCATAAAGATTCTGCATGGGTAAATATTGCTTACGATTCTCCTTTAAGTGCTCAATATATAATGTTCTACTGTGAAAATTTATATAGCATTCAGGATACACTTTTCAACGGACAAGCAGGTTTTTCGGGTAGTTCCGGATGGGTAACAACAAAATTACAATGGGTATGGGTATTAGTTGCAAAAGAATATCCTCCTGATTCAATTTACCTGCGTTTTCATTTCATCAGCGATGCTATTAATACGAACAAAGATGGATGGATGATTGACAATCTGGAAATAATCGAATATGAGCAATCAGGAAGTTTAAAAGAAATAAATTCCGAAAATCTTATTTTTGTTTCACCCAACCCAGTTTCGGAATCGGCTGTTGTTGAAATAAAAATTCAAGGAAAAGAAACATACACCGCCGAATTATATAATATTTTCGGACAAAAAATAAAAGAGTTTGCTGATATCAAAAACAACAGATTTACCATTGAACGCGGAAACTGCGAAAGCGGCATGTACTTTTTGATCCTGAAAAAAGAGGACAGCATATTAGCCTCAAAAAAAATACTATTTCAATAAAATCAAAAAAATGTCGGATAATTCAAAAAAACTGATGCCAGTCTTATTTGTCGGCCATGGCAGCCCGATGAACGCCATCGAAAAAAATGAATTTTCAGATACATGGCTGAAGCTCGCACAATCAATACCCCGGCCCGATTCCATTTTATGTATTTCGGCTCATTGGGAAACCAATGTTACTCAGGTAACGGCTATGGCAAAGCCTAAAACCATCCATGATTTCGGAGGATTTCCTAAGGAGCTTTTTGATGTTGAATACCCTGCACCCGGCAATCCCGAATTAGCTGAGGAGATTATTCGTTCCGTCACAAAATTCAATATCACCGCCGATAACAACTGGGGCCTTGATCATGGCTGCTGGAGCGTGATTCGTTGCATGTATCCGAAGGCTGATATCCCTGTGGTACAATTAAGCCTGAATTGTAACGGAGATAATTCTTTCCATTATAAACTCGCCAAAGAATTGCTTTTTCTCAGAGAGAAAAAAGTGCTGATCATTGGAAGCGGAAATATGGTACACAACCTGCGTATGATTGACTGGGATATGGAGCATGGTGGAGCCGGATGGGCGGTAGCTGCCAATAAAATATTGAAAGGACTTATCGATCATAATGAACATGAAAAGTTAGTGGATTATCAAAGTCTTGGCAAAGATGTTCAACTAGCGGTTCCGACACCGGAACACTACCTGCCGTTATTATATGCATTAGCGCTAAAACAATCGGACGAAACTATTACCTATTTCAACGATAAACTGGTGATGGGTTCTTTGTCAATGACATCGATCATGATCGGATGATCACCCTTTCACCATCAGCCGCGGCTCCATCATATCAAGAATAGCGTATTTCACGCCTTCCCTGCCCAAACCGGAATCTTTCACCCCGCCATAAGGCATGTGATCCGTCCTGAATGTCGGGACATCATTGATGATCAGGCCGCCGACCTCCAGGTTATTAAAGGCATGATCCATTTCTGAAATACTGTCGGTAAAAAGCCCTGCCTGCAAACCATAGCGGCTGTTGTTCACTTCTGCAACGGCATTTTCAAAGTCCTCATAGGGTTCAAGCACCACCACAGGCCCGAAGATCTCGCAGCAGCAGACATTCATATCACTTTTTGTCGCGCTTAATACGGTAGGTTCAAAAAAGTTGTCCTTACGTTTACCTCCGCATAAAAGTTTTGCTCCTCCGGCAATCGCATCATTCACCCATGATTCGACACGTTTGGCATTTTTTTCATCAATCAGTGCGGAAATATCTGTATCCAGATCTTCTGATGGCCCTTGTTTCAGAAGTTTTACTTTTTCAACAAAAAGTTTTGAAAAATCATCAAAGATGCTACTGTGTACAAAAATCCTTTGTGTATGAATACAGACCTGGCCGGCGTATGCAAAGCCCCCCGCGACACATTTGGCAACAGCTTTTTCGATAGTTGCAGTCGGAGTAATAATTACGCCGGCATTGCCGCCCAGCTCAAGAATTACTTTTTTCTTTCCTGCATCGCTTTTCATTTTCCAGCCCACTTCGGGAGAACCCGTAAAGGTTAAAAGTTTGAAACGGTCATCCGTGACTAATAAGTTTCCTGTTTTTCTGTCCATGGGCAACACCGACAGCGCACCCTTTGGCAGGTCAGTCTTATCAATCAGTTTCGCCAGCTCCAGCGTGGAAAGCGGCGTGGAAGAAGAAGGTTTCAGAATAATGGGACAACCGGCTGCTATGGCAGGTGCTATCTTATGCACCGCGAGATTCAGTGGAAAATTAAAAGGTGAAATGCCCGCCACCAATCCTACCGGAAAATACTTAACCATTCCCTCCTTCCCTACTCCTGCGCCGGTCCAGTCAAGACTTACATATTCCTTTGGTAAGCGCTTTGCCTCTTCGGCAGCCACAATAAAAACCTGTATTGCCCTGTCAACTTCAGCGGCAGCCAGTTTCAGCGGCTTACACGCTTCGTTGCTCAGTACAAGAGCCAGCCTGTTTTTCGCTGTTCTCATAAGCCCTGCGATCTCCATCAATATCTCGTAACGCTTATAAGACGGCATGTTTGCCAATACCTTTTCAACGTTTTGAGCAGCCCTTATAGCCTGTTCCAGCTCTGTTTGCGAGGCAAGTGAAACTGCAGCAAAACATGTTTTTGAATACGAATTTACTATTTTAATTTTATCCGGTGTCTCAACAAAACCGCCGGCAACGTATGCCTGATATGTTTCCATAATTTTATTATTTTTGTCAGTTGTGAAAAAGCTGCGATAAGACCTCAAGAGATTTTATTTCACCGAAGCCAATATGATGAAGCTGGTAATACATAATAATTTCCCCGAGCAGTTTCTTCCTCGTTTCTGATGAAATCTTTATGTTTCCTGAATCTTCAAGCGTTGTTTTAAGAAATTTATCAAATAATTCTGAATCCTGCTGGTTGAGAAAAAAATCATCAGCAGGTTTAAATTTGGCGAAAACGCCTTCTTTTAAAAGGAAATAAGGTGTCTGCGGGGCATAACTTCCGAGAGGAAAAAACCCCAGATATCTTGTCAGATGCAGTGCAAATGCTATATGCAGGTTCCCCTGGGCCGCCTGAACCTGATCTACAAGGATGATGCTGTTCGCAAGAAATTTGAAAAATTCAGGATTGGTCTCTTCTTCGCGTACTGAGCGATAAATAAGTTCATTGATAAAAATGGCCTGCGAAGTTTTCACCACATCGAACGGCAAGGTAGTAAACTGATACCACGATGAAAGTTCTTTAGGGATATGGAGCTGATCTTTTTCTTTGTTAACGAACACCACCTCGGTGAGGCTCAGTGGCTGGAGCAGGTTGGCGCTGACCTTCGCATGTTTTTTTCTGACTCCGCGGATCAAAAACGATTTCAACCCGAAGAGTTCGGTGTACATTTTAACAATAACGCTGCTTTCGGAATATTTGACCGTTTTAAGAACAATTGCCCTGGTCGTTGAGATCATAGCGACTGACGCAGCTTAATTAATGACCATGATCTTGGTGACTAATTTTTCCGTACAGTCTTCGCTGCTACAAAACACAAAGTAAACGCCGCTTTTAACGCTGACACCGTTGAAATTTTTTCCGTTCCATACGGCCTGCCCGCCTTCAGATAGTGTTTCATATACCAGGGTGCCGCTGATGTCTGTGATCTTAACAGTAGCATCTTTTACCAAACCTTTAATGCCGATCATACCATCAAAGTTTTCGCGCACAGGATTTGGATAGGCATACACATTTGAAAAAGTTTCACCGCCTTTGGTGGCGTATGACCTGAAGGAAACGATCCCGTTTGATGTCCCTATGTACACCACCCCTGTCCTATCATCAATGGCTATGCTGGTAATAGTGTTTGATAACAGGGGGCTGTTTTCTTCGGTAAAATGAAATATCTCCTCCTGGCCATCTTCACTCATCAGAAATATACCCGCATTTTCCGTCCCGAACCATTTTTTGTTGGCACCGTCTACGGCAATGGCAGTCACTCTTTCAAAAGCTAACAGATGCTGAGGGGTTCCATCCTGCATAATGGTGATCACCTGCGAATCGAAATTTCCGCCTTCACTGATATTGCCGGGATTATAAAAAACTGCCACACCTTTATCCGTGCCAACCCAAATCTGACCGTCCAAATCTTCAGCAATGCTATACACAGAATTGCTCGGCAAATTTCCGTTGCCCACACTGGTGGTCAACACTTTTATCTTGTTATCTGTATTATCTGTCCATGTTCCGTTTTCATTAAAGACCAGCAAACCCGCTCCGTTCATGAGCAGTACCCATTTCTGTCCGTTCTGATCAATGAATATTTTTCCGCCGTTGGCCTGCGAAATGTATGGCACTGTACTGAACGACGCCCATGTTCCATCAGCCTTGTAGACTTTCAGCAAATTATTGCAATTTGTATTCACTGCCCATAAATTATTATCCTTATCAAAGGCCAGTCCGCCGATGCCATACCAGAAATAGGCAGAGCCAAATGGCAACTCGATAGAAGAATTATTTATACCAAAAACATTAGTGATCAAGCCATTTTTCAGCTCCACGATCCCGCGGGAAAACGAAGCCGCAAAAACGTGGGTATAGTCACGGGGGTCAATTACTACATCTATAATATCAAACAAAGTATCAAATGCTGCTACATTGTAATCCCTGAGTACATTCCAGTTATTATTGATATATGAATACACACCGCTATTGTTCCATGAATTTCCCCACGAAGTATTGACCCCCCCGGGCGCCACATATAAGTCATTTCCCGCTATATCCATTGAGAAGACATTATTGTTCCCGGGGCCATTAGGGATGATTTTTGTTATTGTCCAATCTTTGCTACTGACAAGTCCGCTGCTTTTGTCTGCAATCCAGGTAGTACCATCCGAATCATAAACGGCACAATTCGCGTCGGCGTAACCGGGCTGATAATCCCAAATCAGTTCTTCTTTATAAATGCTGGAGTTATAAACAGCCACATGAGAGTTATAAGCAATAAGCAGATGATCATTGAGAACCCGCATATTGAAAACATCATCATAGTATACCGTATCAACGACGTTCCAGACGGTATCATTCAACATATACAAAGTATCGTGCTTATATTCCGGAGTCGAACGGTTTACAAATATTTTACCCTGAAAGGCAGCAACGGAATTGTAGGTGGCATTTGTATCGGGCAATTCTTTTACTTTAGACCAGTTTGCATAATTAGCCAGATTAGCACTGTTATAATCTGCCTTATAAACACCGGTTTCGGTACCTGCATACAATTTTGTACCATCGCAGGCAAGGTCCAGCACATTGATTGAATTCCCGTTCGGGCCAATATAATAGGTATCATGAATTTCTTTGTTGGCAATATCCAGAACTACAATCCCAAAACCACAGGACAGGTACGCATAATTGCCATAAATCGTTATGTTGTTTATGGTCTTATTTCCCATAATGGGTTTGCGCTTAATATCAGAAATATTTATTATTTCATCTTCAGAGACCAGGTCGATATTTGCATTAGTGTATGCCACGATCAGGTACCCGAATTGCGGGCTGTAACGGATCGTGCTGATATTAACATCCGATAATCCGTTGTTCTTAGTGATGGTGGTTACACTTTGATCATTTTTATCGTAATAAAAAAGGCTGTTTTGAGTGGCACAATAGACTTTATCTCCAACAATATCCACAGACAGCGCTCTTCTATACGGGAGGTAAACCTGCCATTCAGCAATGCCAACATCCTGTGCCAGGGTTGAAAAAACACTCAAAATAAAGAAAAACAAAACAAGCAGATTTTTTTTCATGTAGGGGAAAATTTGAAATGAGCACTAATAAAAAACTGATTTTTACAATATTTATTGTTTTTCAATATTCATGGAAATAAATTCTTTTGCAAGACGGAACACATTGCTGAGGCCGCCGGGATTTTTGCCGCCGGCAGTGGCATAAAAATCCTGTCCTCCCCCGCCGCCCTGAATTTCCTTTGCCAGTTCACGGATGATCCTGGACGCATTCCATTTATTGGCCTCAACAAGATTATCGGAAATCATCAGGGTGATAAAAACCTTGTCTTCACTCACGTTCCCAAGTATCATAAACAGGTTTTCCACTTCGTTTTTTAATGCAAAAGCAATGTCTTTTATACTTGCCACATCCACATCCACTTTTTCGGCAATGAAATTAATCCCGTTTGTGGCTTCAACCTTAGTTTTCAGCACATTTTTCAGTACTCCGGCTTTTTCTTTTTGGAACAACTCGATCTGTTTTTTCAGGGCTGTGTTATTCTCCACTAAACTGTTGACCATGCCGGGAAGTTCGGAATATGGCTTTTTCAGCGCGGTTTTTATCTGTTCCAAAGGCTCCAGGTATTGCTGAAAAATATAATCAAAGGCAGCTTCGCCGGTAATAGCCTCAATACGCCGGACACCTGCAGCAACAGCGGTTTCTTCCACGATGATGAACAACCCGATCTGGCCCGTAGCCGTTACATGGGTGCCGCCGCATAATTCTTTGGAATAATCGTTACCGACGCTCACTATCCGGACTTCGTTGCCGTACTTTTCTCCAAACAACGCGATGGCGCCTTTCTTTTGCGCATTTTCCATCGAATCGATCTCCGTTTCTACCGGGAGGTTTTCAGATATCTTTTCAAAGATCATCTTTTCTATCTTTCTTTGCTCTTCGACGCTGACACCCGTAAAATGCGAAAAATCAAAGCGCAACCGTTCATCGCTCACGTACGAACCTTTTTGTTCCACATGACTTCCCACAACCTGCCGAAGGGCTTTATGCAGTAAATGCGTTGCGGTGTGATTTTTTTGAGCCTGCATGCGTTTTTTCACATCAATTTTCGCCTTAAAAACGGAAGTGATATTTTGTGGTAAAGACGCTGTCAGATGAACGATCAGATTATTTTCTTTTTTAGTGTCGGTAACCATGATTTTCTCTTCTCCGGCCTCAAGTATTCCTTTATCACCGGTTTGCCCGCCCGATTCGGCGTAGAAAGGTGTCTTATCCAAAACTATCTGATATTGTTCTTTATCTTTAATTTTGATCTTACGGTATTTCAGGATAACCGCCTCACATTCCGTTTCGGTATAGCCCACAAAATTTGTTTCGGCACCGGTTTCATTTACTACAACCCAATCCTCTTTATCAACAACAGCCGCCTGGCGCGAACGAGTTTTTTGTTCTTCCATACATTTGCTGAATTCAGCCATATCGACCGTCCATCCTTTTTCTTTTGCCATCAATTGTGTCAGATCTATCGGAAATCCATAAGTATCAAACAATTCAAAGGCAAACCGCCCGTCAACGACCTTACTTTCCGGCACTTTATAAGTATCAAACTTATGAATACCGGTATCAAGCGTTCGCAGGAAGGCGGCTTCTTCTTCTTTGATCACTTTTGAGATCAGGTCTTTCTGAGCCCGTATCTCAGGAAAAGTGTCACCCATCTGGGAAACCAGTAAAGTTACCAGGTTGTTGATAAAGGTTTCTTTGAAACCAAGAAATGTATAACCGTACCTGACAGCCCTCCGCAAAATCCTCCGTATCACATACCCTGCCTTGTTGTTCGTGGGTAATTGCCCGTCAGCAATGGCAAAAACAATCGCTCTCAAATGATCCGCGATCACCCGCATGGCGACATCTTTTTTTGCATCATCGCCATACCGGCATCCAGCCATTAAGGCGATCTGCTGAATCAACGGCTGAAAAACATCGGTATCGTAATTTGATTTTACATTTTGAAGGGCCATACACAAGCGTTCAAAACCCATACCCGTATCTACATGTTTTGCCGGCAGGCTCACCAGCGAGCCATCTGCTTTGCGGTTAAATTCAATAAAAACAAGGTTCCATATCTCTATAACCAGCGGATTTCCTTTGTTCACCAGCTCCCTGCCATTTATCTGTTGTTTTTCTTCATCGCTGCGCAAATCGATATGAATTTCGGAACAAGGCCCGCAAGGGCCGGTATCGCCCATTTCCCAGAAATTATCCTTTTTAGATCCTGATAATATACGATCTTCCGGAAGGATTTTTTTCCAATGTTCGTATGCTTCCGTATCCATTGCCAACCCATCATTTTCATCACCTTCAAACACGGTGGCGTACAGATTTTCCGGAGGTAGTTTATAGACTTCTGTAAGTAACTCCCAGGCCCATGCTATCGCTTCTTTTTTAAAATAATCCCCGAACGACCAGTTACCGAGCATTTCAAACATCGTGTGATGATACGTATCATGGCCCACCTCTTCCAGATCGTTGTGCTTGCCCGAAACCCTCAGGCATTTTTGTGTATCCGCAACACGCTTATCAGGTGAAACGGCATTCCCCAGAAAATAATCCTTGAATTGGTTCATCCCTGCATTGGTAAACATCAGCGTGGGATCATTTTTGACAACCATAGGTGCAGAGGGAACAATAGTATGTTGTTTCGATTTGAAAAATTCGAGGAAAGTTTTTCTGACTTCAGATGATTTCATTTTGTTTAATTAGTTGACTTTAATAATTTATTTAAAAGGCTGTATTTCAGCCTATTGAGCCTGCCGCTTTCGTTGTTTAACTTTTTAATAACGCCAAAACGAGTGCAAATTTAATTTTTTTTGTTAGCTTTGCAGTTCCTATGTATCATTTTAAGATCAAATTACGTTTAAATAAGGATTTTTTTAAACTAATTTCAGAAGATGAAAAAGCCGAAGTATCATTTTAATACCAAGACGCTCTCCTTCGAAGAATTTAAAGGTTCTGTAAAAAATAAAGTATTTAAGTTCATCTCTATCCTGACTTCGGGCATGGTAATTTCAGCCACCATCATGTTTGTACTTTATAGTTTTATAGATTCTCCGAAAGAACGAGTTTTAAAGCGTGAAAATGAAAAACTGAAACTTCAGTACAATCAGCTTTCCGAGCGGATGAATCAGGCTTCCATTGTTTTGGCCGATCTGCAAAAGCGTGATGATAATATTTACCGTACCATTTTTGAAGCCGAGCCAATTGCTGATAATATCCGCAAAGCGGGATACGGCGGCGAAGACCGTTATAAAGACCTGAAAGGTTATGATAATTCCGAGCTGATGAAAAATGCCGCTATGAGGCTTGACAATATTTCTCACCAGATCTATATACAATCGAAATCCTTCGACGAAATTATTGCGATAGCCAAAAACAAAGAAAAAATGCTTTCGTGTATTCCGGCCATTCAACCGGTTTCAAAGAAAAGGTCAACAGTTATTTCGGGCTTTGGGTACCGTATTCACCCGATATACAAAACGTCACGCATGCACACAGGAATTGACTTTATGGCCAAAACAGGCACTCCCATTTATGCCACAGGAGACGGAGTAGTTATAGACCCTAAAGGAAATCAAAGCGGCTACGGTATCGTTTGTGTGATCAATCATGGCTTTGGGTATCAATCGCTATATGGGCACATGAGTAAAATAAACGTAAGACCCGGACAAAAAGTAAAACGGGGAGAGGTGATAGGTTATGTAGGCAGCACGGGCTTATCAGTAGCTCCTCATTGTCATTATGAAATTATCAAGAACGGCATAAAGATCAATCCGGTAAATTATTTTTACAACGACCTCACCCCGAAGGAATACGAAATAATGATCAAACAGGCAAACGAACTCAACCAGGCACTGTCGTAACGAATTCCCCCTTTCATGAACAAGCGTTTCAAATTTTCAGGGGAATACCTCAACGCGGAAAAAATATTCGATCTTAAAATTTATTTTTTTTTATTACTGATCATCCTTGTCGGGTATTACAATGTGTCGCTGATGATACATCCCCTGAAATGGGATATGATCGACCAGCCATATCCCTACAGGTATTATATAGGAGAATGCCTGCGTCATGGTTTTTTCCCCTACTGGCTGCCCTACCAGCAACTGGGCATACCTGTTTGTGCCGACCCTCAGAGCGGGGTATGGTATCCCATAACATGGGTATTTGGATTTTTTTCCGGATATACTATTTATTCACTCTCGGCGGAATACATGCTGCATGTTTTTCTGGCTGCAGCCGGATTTTACCTGCTCGGCAAAAATCTGGGCTTATCAAAAGTTGCGGCTTTTATTCTCGCCGTTTCTTACGCATTTAGCGGATTTATTATCGGAAACTCGCAACATTTTTACTATATCATTGCAGCCGCATGGATACCATTTATATTGAACAGCTATCTGCTTTTAATAAAACATCATAAAGTAATTTACGCTTTGTCCACGGCCCTATTTGCCTATCTGCTCACCACCGGAGGCCACCCGGCTTTCTGGATTATTTTGTTTTATCACCTGGCCGCCATATTTATTATTTATTCGGTAGTACTGTTTTTTAAAAAAGGCCATGCACAACAACCGGGACGGTTTTTTATTCTGAACCTGACGGCAGTGGCCATTTATGCACTGGTAACCTTATCCTATTTTGTTTCTGTTTTTTATAATCAGGATCAGGTAGGCCGGCTGGGCGGCACCACGCTGGAAGAAGCGCTGTCGGGGGCCTTCACCCCGCAGTGCGCCCTGTCGTTTGTGGCTCCTTATGCTGTTACATCAAACACAGAGTTTCTGAAAACAGATATTTCGATGGCCAATGCTTACTTCGGAATAGTTGCCCTGGTATTTTTTGTGTTGTATTTCTTTCATAAAAGATCAAAATTGTCCATAGCGATTTTAATCACCGGCATACTAAACCTGCTGGCTTCTTTCGGGAGCTATACACCAGTCCGCGGGCTTCTGTATCACTATGTCCCTTTTATGGACTATTTCCGGTTCCCGTCCGTTTTCAGGTACTTCGCTATCGTCTCATTTTTATTGATTGCGGGTTTTTCGATGCAGGCTTTTTTCGACAGAAAAGACAAGAAGCTCTTTTACATAGTCCTTGTGTTTATTATTGCTTTTATAACGACGGTAATTGGTTTAAGAGCCTCCGCTTATCTCAACCTGAAAAATATTGCCCTGAAACTTGCCTGGGAATTTCCCAACGATACCTGCGTGTCGCAGCGGCTGGCATTTCAGCTGCTCATTCAGGCCGGATGGCTGGTGCTGTTCCTGTTGGCTTTGCGATTTTTAAAGGTAAAAACAGCCTTTCTGGTGCTGGCTTTTGTAATACTTGACATGTTTACTTACTCTATGCTCAACTCCCGAAGCACGGTATATTCTGAAAAGTTGAAAAGCGTTGAAATGCGCCATTTTGAAAAACAAAACTTTGTAAAAGGCTTTCCCATCCCCGACATGCCAATCAGCCAGTGTTCCGACTCATCGGGATATTACCAGCACTATTGGCGCAACCTGAGTATATATTATAAAAGGCCTGCTTATGACGGATACAACCCGTTTCAGATAAAAAACAATGTCCGGCTGGTTGATCATCAGACCTCATTTTTCAAAACCATAAAAAAGAACAAGCTGTTTTATTTTGCCGACACCCTGATAAATGGCTTCGACAGCATAATGGCAGCAAGCCATGGCAGGCCGGGCATCGTATTTACCGAGGGCAACCTGCCTGTTATCAGGAATTTTAACAATAAAGATCAGAATATAAAAATAACCGGCTATTCTCCCAATGAAGTTCGGCTTACTGCTGAATGCAGCGACAGTAGCTTATTGGTATTTTTTCAAAACTTCAATAAAGGCTGGCAGGCCACGATCAACAACTCCGGCACACAAATTCACAGAGTAAATCTCACGCTGAATTCCATTGTTGTCCCTCCGGGTAAAAATGAGATTACGTTCAGCTACAAGCCGTTGCCGGTGATAATCGCGAGGTATATGTCGCTGATATCGCTATCAGTTGTTTTACTTTTTCTTTGTTTTTTGAAATTCAAAAAACACCATACAAAAAAGAAAAATATTTTGAAAGAATAATCCCGCCGTTTCTTTCTGCCATCAGGCAAATCAGGCGGTAATATAAAATTAAAACCGGTGCCTCTTACAACCTACATACCGCGACGTATAATAAGGGCTGGTATTATATTTTTCTATGATAACCCCCTGCATACAGGTAGAATGCATCATGGTTACCTGCCCGGAATCGGCTTTGATTATCAGGGCTACATGCCCAACACCTGAAGATTTACTGCTTCGGCCTTTGAAAAAAATAAAATCACCCTTGCGGGCTTCTTTCAGATCAACTTTTTGTCCCAAGGTTGACATCGCTGAGGAAGAATGAGGAAAAGTATAACCATATTTTCCGAAGATATAGGAAACATATCCCGAACAATCAAATCCCGCCGGTGATTGTCCGTGATATTTATATTTCAGCCCCAGAAATTGTTTCCCGAAATTGATCACACTGTCAATCACTGCTTCATTATATTCTTGTTTTACCAAAGAATCAGCGTGAATGCTGTCTTTCTGAACAGCAAAAATGGAATCGTTTTTCTGATATACATCCCCGGTCTGGCTATGGATGGTCGGAATGAGCATCGCCATGAAAACAACAAACAACAAATTCAGGATATATTCTATTTTTACTTTTCTGTGCATTAAAAATTTTTTTATGGAAAATCTCCCTCAATACCGATGAGACTAAGAATTACAGCCTCAAAACGACACAACATATAACGTGTTGCAGGACAAAGGTATACAAAAATATTTTAATGACCAAACTTTTTTTAAGTTTTTGTTTTGGTAAGCCTACTATGCTTATACCCATAAACAAAATACAACGAAAGCCCTACCACCAGCCATATCAGGAAACGAAGCCAGTTGGTAATTCCGAGCTCGGTCATCAGGTAAAAATTAGTGAGCAGCCCCAGCACAGGAATAAGCGAAAATTGTTTTACGATGGCAAAAAAAGTCAATATGATCGCAGCGACAAAATAAATCATCAAGGGTATTCTCTGAACAATAATCTGCCATTCGCTGAACAGATCGGCATTGAAAAAGTTTTCAAAAAAGGCTTTGTTCATAAAATACGCCGCCATCAATACTCCCAGCCATATCAAAGGGAGAAAATACCTCGAATTGAAATAAGTTATTTTAAAAGATTTATTGTTGGTGAGCTGTTTATTTTTTTTCGGATTATCCAGTATCAGCACGCCGCCCGACACCAGTACGAAAGCAAAGAGGGTGCCTATACTTGTCAGGTCGGTTACTTCGGTCAGGTTCATAAATAATGTGGGAATGGCGACCAGAAACCCTGCAATAACAGAAGCAAAAGCCGGAGTCTTGTATTTGGGATGTAACTTTGAAAATCTTTTTGGCAAAAGACCGTCGCGGCTCATGCTCATCCAGATGCGGGGCTGGCCCAACTGAAAAACCAACAACACACTGGCCATTGAAATTACAGCACTCACGGCAATGAGCCCTGAAAAGCCGGTCAGGTTGAGCCGTGCAAACACATAGGCCAGCGGATCGCCCACGGCAAGCTCATAGTATGGCGCCATTCCCGTAAGCACCAGGCTGATCATTATATATAAAACCGTCGAGATCACCAGCGACAGCAATATGGCGCGTGGCAGGTCCCTTTGCGGCCGCTTGCATTCCTCCGCCGTCGTAGAAATAGCATCAAAACCGATATATGCAAAAAACACGGCGGCAACGCCTTTCAAAACACCCGATACGCCATTGGGTGCAAAAGGGCTCCAATTTTCCGTATTCACATAAAAAACGCCTACGCCAATGATCAGCAATAGTATCAGTATCTTCAGCGCCACCATCAGGTTGCTTGCAATTTTTGATTCACGGATACCAACGTAGACGAGCGTTGTAATAAAAACAACAATACAAAATGCCGGAATATCAGCAATGATCTTTAGCCCAAAAACTTCCGGGGCGGTGGTCCAGGCATTATACGCTTCGCGTAAGCCGGATGTCATCGAGCTCAATGCAGCCCCCGACGAAAGTTGTGCTGCCACCGCATGATAGCCCCGTGAAGCGCTCAGGTAATCGGTTGAAAAATATGCCGGAATATGTATGTGTATTCCGTTGCACATGCCGACAAAATAATCCGACCATGAGATCGCCACAGCGATATTTCCGACGGCATACTCCATGATCAGGTCCCAGCCGATGATCCATGCAATCAGTTCGCCAAAGCTGGCATAAGCATAAGTATAAGCGCTGCCGCTGATCGGGATGGCTGAAGCAAAACGGGCATAACACAAACCTGACAACCCGCAGGCAAGGGCCGTAAAAATAAACAATAAGGATACGGCAGGGCCTCCGTTAGCCGCGGCATTTCCAATAGTGCTGAAAATACCCGCCCCGATGATGGCTGCAATACCCAAAGCGGTCAGATCAACAACATTCAGATTTTTTTTCAGCCGATGGGCATCATGCGTCATATCATCAGCATGACGAAGAATTTCATCAATATTTTTTTTACGGAAGAGCTTATTGAATTGCAAAAGGCGGGTTCTAAAAATTAATTTTTTCAATAATTGATTATAAAAATACTTGAGCCCTTCAACAGATTTTCATTAATCAAGTTAAAAGTACAATATTT
>Ga0209099_1002750_pt1 | contig 15062 bp, 10 predicted proteins | sample AD_JPNHW2_MetaG_FD_184430 | JGI IMG/M metagenome (GOLD analysis project Ga0209099, IMG submission 184430) | Active sludge microbial communities of municipal wastewater-treating anaerobic digesters from Japan - AD_JPNHW2_MetaG (SPAdes) (version 2) | ecosystem: Engineered > Bioreactor > Anaerobic... | reverse complement strand
TCTTTTTTACAGCGGCATACCACAGAAGCGTCAATCCGTCTTCATATACTTTATTCAAGTCCGGTTTAAGCATTAAAAGAGCTTTCAGCCTGTCGACATCTTCATTTACAACCGCCTGCTTAACCAATTTTTCCGTATCGGCACCAGCAGATGCCACACCGAGTTTGTTCAGCCTTTCAATGATCTGCGACTGACCATTCTCCATTGCATATGAAAACAGGGTATGACCTCTTGAATCCTTAATATTAACATTAACTCCACCTTTCACGAAAGCATCAAAAACATCCCATGATCCCTTTTTCGCAGCATACCAGAGTATTGTCTGTCCATTGTCATAAGTAAGATTAAGATCTGTATGCTGTTTTGTTAAAGTGGAAGCGATCCATGCATCATTCCTTTCAACCGCAACGAGCATGAGAGTCCCGACTTCAACTGATGAGAATCTTGCACCTCTTCCGGTAAGATATCCGGACATTTCACGGTTTCCGCTCAAAGTTGCAATAAGAAGCGGACTCAATCCTGCCGAATCGTGATAATTGATACTTGCACCGCTGTCAATAAGCTCTTTGACAAGCTTCATCTTTCCTTCTTTTGCAGCCTGAATAAGCTCGTTGTTGGTCTCTTCCATGCTCCTAATTACAGGAACAAGCGCAACAGTCTTTCTGGTTTCTTCATTCTGCTTTATCTCTATAGTTTCGTCTTTTGTTGTAAAACCGGCAAGTTCATACCTTGCCGAATGCATTCCAGGGTTCAGATTTTTGATTTTGCAAGGAATCGTGCATGATGATAAACCTGGAGAAGAAATATCGACAGTTACCTTAACGCCCTTATGACTTGAGACAAAATCGGCAGTTCCGGGGAGTACAGCCTGCGGTATCGGAATAACAACAGGCTCAGCAGGAACAACATACTCAGTCTTTTCCTTTTCTTTGAAATTTTCAGCCTTGTATTTTTCCAAGTCCTTATTCTGCTCCACCATGACAGCCGGAGTATCTATTTTTTTACCGTGGATCATAGAAACAACAGACTCCAGAGCTTTTTTCATTCCCGCCGCAGTTCCATTAAAATCAATGGCTCCGGCCTCTGTTTTTCTTTTTCCTTCGACAAAAATGTAATTGATGGTCAGTGTATAAATACCGGCAAAGTATTCAACCGTCGGAGCAACAATAATGTCAGCCTGAAATGCCTTCGCAATATCAATCTGACAATCCATCTGAACACATCCGGACCACTCCTTCGATCTTTTTTTGGCATCAGCTATCTGAGCATCAGGAATAACTGTATACTTGCCGACACTGTTTAAAAGCTGAATGACATATTCTTTGGAACCTTTAATCAATTCGGGGTTGATTTTTCCTGTCTTATCCGAAATATCCATAACAACCAGCGTTTCAGCAGAGATTGAGGTATATACAATAAGAAATACTACAGCAGTAATGGTTTTTACAATGGTTCGGATATTCATGTTTTCCTCCAGTTTTTTCAATAATCCTCAGTAATATACTTCAAACTGTTTTTGATACAACATTTTCAAGGGTTAATTTGCATCTTTAAAAAAAAGATAATTATCGTGATTGAACAAGTTGAAATAGAAAAAAAACTAAAGTATAATCCAAATCCGTTATATTTCTTATTTGTTTTTTGGAGATTGCATTGAAAATTGATGAACATCTGATGAATGGCAGGATTTTTGTTCTATCAGCTCCTTCAGGTGCCGGCAAAACAACACTGGTTAACAACATTAAAAAGAAATTCCCTTTCCTTGTGGAATCGGTTTCAATGACAACAAGAAAACCCCGCAGCGGCGAAATTGAAGGAAAGGATTATTTTTTTGTTTCTTCTGATGATTTTCTTCAAAAAAAAGAAGCCGGTCTTTTTGCTGAATGGGCTGAAGTTCACGGAAACTTTTACGGAACACCTCTTTCTTTTCTAAAAGACACAATTTCAATGGGAAAACATGTCATCTGCGATATAGATTATCAGGGTGCCATAAATATCTGGAAAGCGTTCAGAAAAGAAGCTGTGCTGATATTCATACTTCCGCCTTCGATGGATGAGCTGGAAAAAAGATTAAGAGGACGAGCTACGGACAACGAGGAAATTGTTCAGAAAAGACTGGAGAATGCTAGAAAGGAGATCGGATATTTCACATATTACAACTACATTATCGTTAATGATGATGTAGTAAAGGCGACAGATATTCTTTCAAGTATTATAATAAGCAATACTGAAGCATCTGTATTGAAGAACATTGAAACAATCTCAAAATTTATAGAATAAAATGGAAAAATCTAAACTGCGGCTTATTCTGAAAAGGGAACCTTATATCAATACCGACAGAGTAGTTAGACCGAATCATATCCTTGATGCTGTGAATGAACATTTTGATACTTTATCAGGAATAAATGCCGAAGCTGCACTTGAAAAAATACAGAAAGCCATCGCGATAGCATCTGCCGCACATGAAGGTGTTCTGAGAAAAAACGGTGAACCATACATAATTCATCCTCTCACTGTCGCATACTACCTCGCAAAAATGGGAATGGATCCCGACTGTGTTATTGTGGGTCTTCTTCATGATACTGTCGAAGATACAACAACAACCGTCAAAGAAATTGAAGCGATTTTCGGAAAGACAGTTGCCAACCTTGTGGACGGTGTTACAAAACTGACCGAGATGAAGCTGGCACAGGAGGAAAAGCAGGCAAGTGCATTTAAAAAACTTATCACTTTCGCCCGTGATGACACCAGAATCATACTCATAAAACTGCTTGACCGGCTTCATAATATGCAGACTCTTGATGCGATGCCGGAAGACAAACAGAAAAGGATTGCAAACGAAACCTTGAGATTCTATGCGCCTCTTGCACACAGACTCGGCGTTTACTGGCTTAAGGAGGAACTTGAATCCCTTTCTTTTTATTTTGCAATGAATGATGAGTGGAAAGCGATCGACCAGTTTGTTGATTCAAAATATCCGAATATTTCAGAAACTCTTAACCATCTTATAGCAAAGGTCGGTGAAGCTATTGACTCTAAATCTCCGGAACTGTCTGAAAAAGTTCACGATATCTACGGGAGAGCCAAATCTTATTATTCAATCTATAAAAAAACTCTCCGCAAAAACATGGAAATATCCAGTCTTCATGATATTCTGGGAGTACGAGTCATCCTTGATTCTTTAAATCAAGATGATTGCTACCTCGCAATGGCCGCCATTCATTCCTTTTCTGAATTCACGATAGTTAATAAATTCTTCAAGGATTACATTTCCAGACCGAAGGAAAACGGATACATGTCCATCCATACTGTAGTCAGATATCGTGAATATTTCATTGAAGTTCAGATACGGTCAAAGGACATGGATCGTGTCGCCAGGGAAGGCAACGCTTCACACTGGGCTTATAAGAATGATGTCAGTCACAAAGACAAGGTAGCCAAGTGGCTTGAAGGCGTTCTCGGGGACCTTACAGATTCTGACAATCCTGTTGATTTCTTAAAAGGAATTGAAAACGCTCTGCCGCTGGAAAGCATCGCAGTATTTTCACCGAAAGGAGATATATACCCTCTGCCAGAAGGATCGACACTTCTTGATTTTGCATATGCAATACACGGAAATGTCGGTGATCAGTGTATTGGCGGCACGGTAAATGGAAAAAGAGAGACTATCTTTTATAAACTTAAAAGCAAAGATGAAGTCAGGGTCGACACATCAAAGAATCAGACTCCCAGAAAAGACTGGCTTAATTTTGTAAAAACAGCCAAAGCGAAACAATATATAAGAAGATTTCTGGCAAAAAAGGAAAAAGAGATCGCTGAACAGAAAGGACGGGAAATACTTAAACCTCTTTTTATTTCACAAGGTAAAGGGAGCGACTTTGACGAAATTAAGGAAAATCCGGCATTCGCAAAGCTCATTGATAAATATTCTATTCCGAAGAAAAACAGACTCCCTGTCTTTTTTTCAAAGGTGGCCCTTGGCGAGATAAAGTTAAGAAAGGTAATTTCCGTCTTTTTCACACCTGAAGAAATAAGAAAACTCATTGAAGCATTTCCAAACAGAGTGGCTCCTCTTTTTCATGTGAAAAAAGAAAAAACAGAAACTACTAAAGGATTGAAATCACTTTTCATAAAAAGTGTCGGAGAAATCAAAGATTATACTGTTGCCGGGTGCTGTCAGCCTGATGAAGGTGATTCTGTAGCGGCATATATTTCACCTACAAGAGGCTATATTATACACAAAATTAACTGTCCTTCTCTTTTGCGATTCTCAAATGAAAGAATCGAAAAAGAGGTCTACTGGTTCGAATCTTCGCAATATCATATAGAGTTCATAATCAGGCTTAAAAATATTAAAGGAGCACTACTTGAGATCGTTGAAGAGCTTACGCTTATGGACTTTAACATAACAAGCCTTCATTTGAACTCTGAAGATGCTCAGGAAAGAACAGGAACAGTATATGTCACAGTAAAGGGTTCCAATCTCCATTATATTGATCAGCTCAATAAAAGATTGAAAAGCAGAAAATCCATAATGGATCTTACAATACATAACATTGATCTATAAACATTAGGAGGAAAGATGAAAGGCGTTTATACTGCGATAATAACACCTTTTACCGATTCGGGAACAATTGATTTCAATTCATTGGAAACACTTCTTGATATTCAGGTTAAAGCTGGTGTTTCAGGAATTGTTGCAGCAGGTACCACTGGTGAAGCGGCTACACTTGCACTTGATGAAAAGGTCGAGCTTTTCAAATTCATAAGATCTAACTGTCCGGAAATGGAGATCATTGCCGGAACCGGAACGAACAACACAGCTGATTCGGTAATGCAGACCGAAAAAGCTCTGAATGCAGGAATATCAAAAGTCCTCATTGTAACACCTTATTACAACAAGCCCACACCGAAAGGGCTTTTCAGGCATTATTCCGAGATCGCAAAAACAGGAGCTGAGATAATTGTTTATAATGTTCCGGGGCGAACCGGACTGAATATCTCCCCTGAAGCTTTGACCAGACTTGCTGAAATTGAAAATGTTGTAGCTGTCAAAGAGGCAAGCGGAGATCTTGGAAGATTTGCCGATTATCTTGAAGCTGTCGGAACTGACCGTTTTGAATTTCTTTCAGGAGATGATTTTACGGTAGTTCCCTTTATATCAATGGGCGGGAAAGGTGTTATAAGCGTTTTTACAAATGTTCTGCCTGAATTAGGTGTTGCAATGGTCAATTCCGCTTTAAAAGGAGATTTCCAGAAAGCTTCCGATATTCAGCTGTCACTCAACAAACTCAATCATGCAATGTTCATAGAAACGAGTCCGCTTCCTGCAAAAACCTCTCTGTGGATGATGGGACTGTGCTCAAATAATTTCAGAGCACCTCTTGATACGATGGAAGATAAAAATATCGCAAAACTTGAAGAAGTTTTAAAAGAATATCACCTTATCTGATCGTTTGAACTAATCACAACTCGCCGTGAAAGTGTAGTCATCAGGACAACCGGATTCTTCATCATCCTTAATTATAGTTCCATATTTGTTATAAAGCTCATAATCATAATCATCACTTGACCAGCAACCAAACTCAAGACGGATAGAGTGGCTGTGAGTCACCGTGAAGTTTTCATCAATGTACCATCCGTAATCATCAAGAAGTGTAGCTCCGGTTGTCTGGTCTTTAATGACGAGAGTTACTGAGAATTCCGTGTCAAAATCTCCATCTACATATATACTGTGCTGACAAGTTCCGAGTGTGCAGTTATTCTTGCATCCGTCGGTATCGTCAGCATCACCGTCATCACATGCTTCAGGACCGTTTTTAATACTGTCTCCGCATCTTGGTCCAGGACCTGTGCATGTTGAGTTGCAATAATTGTAAACACCATTGTTAGTGCCGTCATCACAAGATTCAGTTCCTTCTACATATCCATCTCCGCACTGTTGAGAAAGCGTAAAAACCCTTGCACCCATATAAAGATCTGTGTCTCCGCTGGTGCTTCTGACCCATGCTTTAACAGTGTAAGGCTGCGGATAAGCTGAGAAATTTCCTGAAATAGACGGAGTGAGAACTGTAAATCTATGATTGCTTCCGCCTCCGCAGAGATTTTGTATCGGAGTTTCTGAGCTTCCATCAGTAACTTTATCCATCTGATATCTGAGAACGCTGTTCTTATCATAAAATTCTAAATGTATTGTAGCATGAGTCAGAGGAGTATCAGGGTCGCATCCCCAACCATAGATCTGAACTCTATCACCCTGATCAAAAGAACCTCTCGGGTCAGCAGTGCAGTTATCATAACATCCGTCATTTATTCCGTTCTTCCCGTCATCACATGCTTCAAACCTTGCCTGCCTGATATTGTCTCCGCAGTACCCTTCTCTAGCGCAGGTGCCGCTGCAACCTATTACAACTTCATATCCCGGATAATCAGGATCAAGAGAGGTGACTATAACATCACCGGTATCACAATCTTCAGAACCGTTCACTTCTCCATCACCGCAGAAAAAATCATTTTTACAGTCTATTTTACATTTTCCGTCCGTTCCGTTGGCAGTTCCGTTATCACACTCTTCACCGGCATCAAGATTTCCATCTCCGCAGAAGTTGGGAATACCGGCACCATAGACACATCCCGCCACACAAACTGTGCAGGACTGAGAACCGTAAGTGCAGGTCTCGACAACACTATTTCCGTCGTCACACTGCTCACTTCCCTGAATTTTACTGTCTCCGCAATACTGAATCTCACCGCTCACGCTATGACAGGTTGAATCACATACTGTGCAGGAAGAAGTCTGTCCGTAAGTGCATTTTTCAGTTACAGCATTACCGTCGTCACAGTTTTCAAACCCTGTATCAACAGTGATGTTCCCGCAATATCTTACTAAACCTGCAACAGATTTACATGTCGAATCACAGATCGTGCAACCGTCACTGTCACCGTAATCACATTTTTCTGTTATTACATTATGATCATCGCACTCTTCAGACCCGTTCTGCGTTCCGTCTCCGCAATAGCTTACAGTGCCATCAGCCAGCTGACATTCCGAAGTACAGACCTTACAGCTGAAAACTCCGTAATCACAATCAAGAATGCCGTTATCCGTTCCGTAATCGCAACTTTCACCGGCATCTGTTGAACCGTTTCCGCAATAGCTGATCTCTCCGGGAATCAGAGTACAGTTCGCCGCACAGACAGTACACCCTTCTGTTGAACCGTATGGACATTTTTCTGTAATATTATTGTGATCATCGCATTCTTCACTTCCCTGCATTATGCCATCACCGCATGAAGTTATTTCACCAGGCTGTAAAGTACAGTCCGCCGCACATACCGTACAGGAATCATCGCCGTAATCACATGGTTCTGTAATATTATTGCCATCATCACAGGCTTCTGACCCGTTAACTATTTCATCGCCGCAGTACTGAATGATCCCTGAAGTCAAAGTACAACCGCTTCCGCACACTTCACATGATGGGACACCATAATCACATTTCTCTACGGTACTGTTTCCGTCATCACAAGCTTCTGAACCATTAATTTCTGCGTCTCCGCAGTAAAGTGGTGTTCCGTCGAACTCCTTGCAATTGATGTCACAGACCTTGCATGATGTCAAACCGTAATCACATTCAGTTACAACACCGTTATCTGTGCCGAAATCGCACTCCTCAACCCCCAAGCCGTTCACAAAACCGTCACCGCATCTCTGTCCAAGACCTATACAAGTTGAAAGACAGTATCCATATTTGCCATTATTAACACCATCATCACAAACTTCCGTTCCATTTAAAATACCGTCACCGCATTTTGGACCTGCACCAGTGCATGTTGTGTTACATTTATTGTATAAACCGTTATCAGCACCGTTATCACATAATTCAGGACCGTTTTTAACACCATCGCCGCATCTTATCGCCAGAGTGCAGTCAGCATTACATCCGCCATAAGCGCCTGTATTCAGTCCAGTTCCTTTATCACACTGCTCAATTCCTTCAACAATGTTATCTCCGCAAACAGGCCCTTCATCGGGAACTTCATCATTAATTTCATCAGGAGTAGCGTCCGTAGTTTCATCCGGCTGAGATTCATCAGGAATTATTATTTCATCCGGTCCTGCAGAATCAGGATCAGGCAAATCATCATTTTGCTGTGACTCGTCAGTAATCTGTATTTCATCATCGACTTCAGATTCATCGTTTTTATCGCTGTCATCATTATTCTTATCCGGGATAGCAACTTCATCATTATTATTTGTGTCGGGTTCATAATTATCAGGAATGTTCATGCCGTCATCAAGAACATCGTCCGTATCATTTTGCTCAAACGATTCAACGCATTGCCCGTCAACACAGACCAGCCCGTTTATACAGTCAAGAGAATTCACACATTCATCTTTCTTACCGGATGAGCATGACAAGATCATGAACATAGACCAGACAATCACAAAAAATAAAATCTTTGACACTTTACCGCTCCAATTGACTTAATTTACACACAATCACTTTCGAAAGACTACGGTTTTTATATTTTTTGTCAACTCCTGAAAAGTGCTGAAAAATCCTATTTCTTTGCAAAAAGCATCTCTATCTGTTAGTATTCTGTGTTTCAACTTTGATGGAGGTGAAAAATGGAATTTTTCGGAATGGATCCCTGGATAATGTGGGGCGTTATTGCCGTAGTCTGTATTATTATTGAAATTTTTCTGCCCAGTTTCTGGATGGCAATACTCAGCATCGGGGCTGTAGGTGCATCTATCGCATCTGTTACAGGTGCAGGTTTAGGAATTCAGCTTGCAGTATTTTCTGCGATATCCGTTATTGCCGGTATTTTCTTCAGACCTTTTGCATTAAAATACATTTACAGGAACTCTGAATCAAAGCCGTCAAATGTTGATGCTCTGATTGGCAGAAAAGTACCCGTGGTCGTAAACATCAGTGCAGAAAACCCGGGAAAGGTAAAAATCGGAAGTGAAGTATGGAAAGCTATTCCGGCAAAAGAAGGTGACAATTTTAATGCTGGAGAGTTTGTAATAATTTCTTCTATCGACGGATCAAAAGTAATCGTCAAATCAAGCGAACCAGTCGCATAATAATTTTTGGAGGATAAAAATGTCAGTAGCTATTTTTTTATGGATCGTGGTTGGTATTCTGGCCATTGTCATTGTGGCAAAAGGAGTACGAATTGTTCCGCAGGCAATGGTAATTGTTGTTGAAAGACTCGGAAAATATCACAGAACTTTAAACAGCGGATTTAATCTTATTATTCCGATTGTGGATAAACCGAGAGAAATCGACTATCAAGTCACCAGACAGATGTATGACGGAAGAAAAATATCGGTAAATTCCAAGATCAGTCTTATCGATATGAGAGAGGCTGTTCATGATTTTCCGAAACAGAATGTTATCACAAAGGATAATGTCGTTATAGAGATCGATGCCATTCTTTATTACCAGATCACCGATCCGTATAAAGCAATGTATGAGATCTTCAACCTTCCCGAAGCTATTGAAAAACTGGCTAAAACAACCCTGAGAAACATTATCGGAAACATGGATCTTGATCACACCCTTTCCAGCAGAGATGATATCAACACAAAAATGACTGAGATCCTTGATGAAGCAACTGATAAATGGGGCGTAAAAGTAAACCGTGTTGAAATTCAGGACATCAATCCGCCACAGGACATCAAGAATGCGATGGAAAAACAGATGCGTGCTGAAAGAGACAAAAGAGCTGTCATACTTACCGCAGAAGGTGAGAAGCAGTCTAAGATCCTTGAGTCTGAAGGTGAAAAACAAAAGAACATCAACTATGCTGAAGGTATGAAAGAATCCAACATCCTCAAAGCACAGGGTGAAGCTCAGGCAAAGATAACTGTTGCTCAGGCTGAAGCTGAAGCTATAAGACAGATCGCCGATGCAATAAAAGAGACAAAAATGGATCCTGCACAATATCTTGTCGCACTTAAATATATTGAAGCACTTTCTGCAATGACTTCAGGCAAGGATAACAAAGTGGTTTACATGCCTTATGAAGCATCTGGAATTCTAGGATCAGTAGGCTCAATTCAGGAAATGTTCAAAAGCATCCAGAAATAATTCTTTGATCAATTTCTTCTTATTTCGCCCTTGCAAAAAAGATTGAGGGGCTGGGCAGGTTTAGAACAATCAGAAATTATTTGAAAATACCGAAGAAAGCAACCGAAGTCGCAATTACCGCTACGCCTCTACTAAACGGCCCCTCATTAAAAGCGGCAATAGAATTGTTATGTGTTTTTATACTTGTTTCTTTTTTAAATGTCAATAGTTTTTTTAAAATATCCTATTTTTTGTTTTTATTCATGTTTTCTAGCTATACACAGAATCATTTCGTTTACTTTGTTATACTATAATAAATATATCGTATCTATTTAAATCGCTATATTTGACAAAGTTATTTCTATATATTACTCTTTTTCAGACAACAATTGCTGGAGAATTGATATGGTTTTTAATTATGAAGAAAGTTTTTTTTCGGATCTGCTTTTAAAAAAAGATGATGGAACGATTCTTATAATCAAATCTCTTGCTCAGCTGCAACAGAAAATAATTTTTAGGGAAGTTGCGTCTGATGATCTTTTTTCAAAAAATGGTAAAGACTGGGAAAGTTTAAGCCAGATAGAGCAACTCACACCTTTTTTCGACCTGATTGAACGAAAACCTGAAACTGAACCTGAAACTAAGCCTGAATCCGAGCCTGAAGAAAAAGCCGTTGATGAAACTATTGAAAAAGAACGAATTGCCAAACTTGAACAAGAAAAAATAATTGCTGATGTCGCTGAAAAAGCTCGCATTGCTAAGCTTGAAACAGAAAAAATGATCAAAGCTTCTAAAAAAGATGATGCTGACGACGAATTTGACAAGTCTTTTTTTGACGATGAAGATATCCCGAAGAAAAGAACCGGGTTAAAGGCATTCATAACCATATTTATCCTGGCTGCCATTGGTACTGCAATATATTTCTTCTATTTCAGGAATGTTGAGGAAAAAAGAATTGTTGCTGTCAGAGAAGAACCTGTTCAGATTGAAAATAAAGAACCTGTTCAGGTTGTTGAAGAAAAGGTCGCTGAAACAAAACCTGAAATAAAGCCTGAAGAAAAAGTTGAGCAGGCAGAAAAACCTGAAGAAAATGTTGTGAATAATGAACCGGCTGTAAAAAAAGAATCTTCACCAAAAAAACAGGAATCTTTAAGCGCTTTATGTAAAAGGGGTTGGCAGACTCTTGACAAAGGCGATAATAAAAAGGCAATTGAAATATTCAGAAAAGCTCTTTCGATTAAAAGCGACCACCCGGACGCACATCTCGGTCTCGGAGAATCTTTTAATGCCGCCGGAAATAAGAATGAAGCAAAAAAACATTATAAAAAATATCTTGAATTAAGTCCTGACGCAGAAGACAGACTTGAGATCGAATCGATTCTGAATAATTTATAAGATCACTCGAGAAGTTTGGTGACATAGGCATAACCTTTTGCCTTTGCAATATCAAGCGCTGTTCTTCCGTCTTTTCTCTGAATATCTTTTTTCGCACCCTTTTCCAGCAAAGTTTTTACAAGATCGCCGATCCCCATTCCAGCAGCATACATTAGTGCTGTATTTCCGTAATCATCTCTGAGATTTACATCCTGCCTGAATTTCACTATAGATTGAAAAAAACGCCTGTCTTTAGACAATATCGCAATCATCAACGCAGTTTTCCCTTCAGCATATTTATAATTAAAATCAGCAAGAGCCCCGTATTTTAACAGCTCCATAGCCAGTTCAATTTTTCCTGCACTCAGGCAGTACATTAGAATTGTGTATCCTTTGCTGTTTTTAAAATTAACATCAGCATTATATTCAAGAAGAAGTTTAAGCATTATCCGGTCGTTAGACTTTATGGCAACGAATATTGCTGGTTCCCCGTTTTCGTTTTTGAAATTCGGATCCATTCCCTGTCTGAGCATAGTTCTTACTTTAATGGTATCACCATTTTCAAGAGCTATAAGAAAATCTGTCGGTTTTGTCTCATATTGTCCGAGCAGCTTAATTATATTTTTATTTCTTCCATTCATCGCATAATTCAATGCGTTCCATCCTTTTTTATCTCTGGCATACACATCTGCTTTTGCTGAGATAGCTTTTTTTATTATCGGTTCATATTCAGCTTCAGCGGCATACATAAGAACAGTTTTGCCGGAACTGTCCTTAACTGTCATGGAGGCACCCGACTTTATAAGCCACTCTGCTATCTTGGTCTTTTTTGAACTTAACGAGTGCATCAGAGCCGTTTTACCGTCAGGACCTGTTACATCGACTTTGGCTCCGCTCCTGAGAAAAAGGTTTATCATTCCTTCATTTTCGCTATTAACTGCAGAAATAAAAAGAGGCCAGCCGTCTTCATCAATACCATTAACATTGGCACCATTTCTTATAGCCTGCCTTGCTTTTTCTATGTTTAAAGCCTGAACAGCAAAAAGAAGCTGACTGTCAGTTGATTCTTCAGGGATAACTTGCAGTGTGATGAATAAAATGACCAGCAATGATGATATTAATTTCACAATGCACCTCTCTATGCTGAATACTCAACCACTTTGTTCTTGCCTGTTTTTTTTGCTTCGTAAAGGCATACATCGGAAAGTGCAACCAGCTCATCAGGCGACTTTGTCTTTTCAATTGATGAAACACAACCTACTGACACTGTAATCCAAATTTCATGACCTTCCCAGGATGTCATCAACTTTTCAACAGCAACCCTTATCCTTTCGCAGACTTTTGATACAATCTCTTTTTCAGCAGAAATGATTATGAGAAACTCCTCTCCGCCGAACCGGCCTATTATATCAACTTCGCGCAGCGTCCTGTTCAAAGCTGCGACTACATTTTTCAACACAAGATCTCCGGCCTGATGCCCGTAAGTGTCGTTCACAGTTTTAAAGTTATCAATATCAAGCATTGCCACAGAAAAACATGTTCTTGGATCTGTCTTTGATCTTTTATACTTATCTTCGAGCAGTTTAGAAACATATCTCCGGTTATAGGCGCCGGTCAGCTCATCGGTTATAGCATCCTTGTGCAGCTTTTTCTGAGAAACCACTGTACTGAATTGCGGAATGGCCGATTCAAGCACCCTTTCCTGAACTGATTTTATCCCAGGATTTGATGAAAGCATGAAACAAGTGACACCATACACAATCAGATATTCATCGATCATCGGAAGAATCAGCCAGTTTTCCTGAAAGTGATCTTCAGATTCAAGAGTCTGCCTGAGAAAATCATCCCAGCTTCTTGTCTGAACATTATTTGAAAGAACTATTTTAAGATCATCGTTGTGCATACCGCTGCGGGCAAAAAGGAATGAATCTATGTTCAGCATACTTACAAGCTCGTTCAAAGCATCTTCAAACGATATCTTTTCTTCATTCAGACTGCTTATTATCCTGTTGGAATTGTGAATACTGGAATTCTCTATCATTTTTTCACGCAATTCCCTGTCGGCAAACTTCATATTCAACATTGACTCTGCAAGAACCATGAAAAGTGAAAAAAACGAAAAATCGTGTTGAGAAAATTTTCTATCGGTTCCGGTCAGCGAAATATTTATCATGTAACTGTTTCCGGAGATCTCAGAAAAATTGAAATATTCCTGCTCTTCTTCAAGTACGGCATTTCCGTTAAATTCCGGAATATTAGAATGATCTTTGTTTGTCGATTTGTTTTCAGACATCACTTCCCATCTTGATCCGGACTGATTAAACCTGAAAAAGCCGCAATACTCGTAACCAAAAAAATCTTCACCCAGAAATTGAACTATCTTTTCAAAAAACATATCCGTAGCAGCAGGCTGAAGCTCGATTGCGGAAAAATAAACCACCTTTTCGAGTGCATCTTTAACCCAGTCACTGGTATGAAGATATTCATCTCTGACAGAATCGGCTATTTTTTCCTTTTCTTTGTGAAGTTCAGAAATCCTCTGCTTGAGAGAAATGATCTCTTTATCTTTTTCTATCAGTTCATCTGACAGTTTTTTATATTCTTTTTCCAAATTTTGCAACTTACAAACACCACCCAGAACAGAATTCGTAAACCGAATATAACAGAAAAAACTTTGTTTTCAAAATATTTAGGTATTATCTGAAATATTTATAGAACTTATTACCCGAGATCAGAAGCATTTCTCTGTCACCGGAAGAATCACCGTAAGCATAAACCTGTTCAAAATCATCGGGGTTGTATATTTCAAGAATTCGCCTCACCTTCTCAGGTCCATGGCAATTTTCACCATCGACAGCTCCGGTAAAAACACCATTTTCGATCACAAGTCTTGTGGCAATAAGTTTCATATTCTGATCAAGAGCAAAATATTTCAACCACTGTTCTACCGATGCAGAGACAAGCACAACCTCGTCACCTTTTTCCCTGTGAGCTTTTATCGCATCCAGTGCTGAATGTTTCAATATTGCCGGAAGTTTTTTCTTTGTATAATCAAGAGCATACCTGTCAAACTTTTCCTCGTTCCAGCCTTTTATCATTTTTCTAAAGAATTTTTCCTTCAGGGTTTTTCCAGAAATCATTTTAAAAAAATAGAGTGTAATATGAGGCAGAAGTGTCACGGCTAATGCGTAAAATCGCAGCTTCCCCAGAACAAAGATCGAAAAATCGAGAAAACTGTCTTTTGTTGTTATTGTTCCGTCAAAATCAAATAGTGCCAGAGATCTTCCATTTTTCATGCCGTTATATAACACAATTGATTAATTTTATCAAAAACATTCTAAAATTTTTTAACAAATATGATTTTACAGATATACTTTAGAAACTTTTTTGGAGAAATGAATATGAATATTGTAATTTTCGGAGTACCCGGAGCGGGTAAAGGCACTCAGTGCAAACTTCTTTCCGAGCGGCTGGGGCTTGTTCACATTTCAACCGGAGACCTTATCAGAAGTGAAATCGCTGAAAAATCTGAAATCGGCATCAAAGCTGAAAACATCATCAACTCTGGGAAACTGCTTGATGACAGCACCGTTTTCGAGATCTTCT
>Ga0209099_1002748_pt1 | contig 15063 bp, 13 predicted proteins | sample AD_JPNHW2_MetaG_FD_184430 | JGI IMG/M metagenome (GOLD analysis project Ga0209099, IMG submission 184430) | Active sludge microbial communities of municipal wastewater-treating anaerobic digesters from Japan - AD_JPNHW2_MetaG (SPAdes) (version 2) | ecosystem: Engineered > Bioreactor > Anaerobic... | reverse complement strand
ATTGATGTTGATGATAATGCTTTTAAGAGTATTGAAGCAATAATTCATTCAATGACACCACTTGAGCGTGAGGATCCAATGGTGATGAACGGTGGCCGTCGTAAACGAATTGCTGATGGAAGCGGAACCTCTATACAGGAAGTAAACCGATTAATTAAGCAGTTTGAGGATATGCGCAAGATGATGAAGATGGTTTCCGGTGGTGGAGGAAAGAACCTTGCACGTATGATGGCGAATATGCCTAAACGATAGTTACTATTACGAGTGACAAGTTATCTTAGAATTTCAAGAAAAACTGAATACAATCAACTGTCAACTAACAACTAAGTCATGATTCTACTAGATGGAAAAGTTATAGCCGAGCAAGTTAAGGCTGAAATTGCCCAAGAGGTTGAAGAAATCAAGAAAAATGGGGGGAAGGTACCATATTTAGTTGCTATTTTGGTTGGGCATGATGGTGGAAGTGAAACTTATGTTGCGAATAAGGAAAAATCATGCAATCAGGTTGGTTTTCGTTCTACAGTACTTCGCTTTGAAGATAATATTACCGAATCTAAGCTTCTTTACGAGATAAACATGCTCAACAATAACCCTGACGTTGATGGGTTTATTGTTCAAATGCCACTACCAAAGCATATTTCAGAGCAAAAGGTAATTGAAGCCATTGATCCTAAAAAGGATGTTGATGGTTTTCATCCGTTGAATGTTGGTCGTATGACCATTGGTTTGCCAGCCTATATTTCTGCGACCCCTGATGGCATAGTTGAACTACTTCGTCGCTATAAAATAGAAACAGCAGGAAAGCATTGTGTTGTTTTGGGCAGAAGTAATATTGTTGGTCGTCCAATATCAAACCTGCTATCGTTAAAGGGTTACCCCGGCGATTGTACAGTAACCGTTTGCCATAGCAAAACAAAAAATATCCCTGAGATTACTCGAACAGCCGATATTCTGGTTGTTGCCTTGGGTCAAGCCGAGTATGTTACTGCTGATATGGTAAAAGAGGGTGCTGTTGTAATTGATGTTGGAATTACCCGCGTTAAATCTGATAAAACTAAAAGTGGTTGGAAATTGCTTGGCGATGTTAAGTTTGATGAGGTTGCCCCAAAGTGTAGTTATATTACACCTGTTCCAGGAGGTGTTGGTTTGCTTACTATAGTTTCCTTACTTAAAAATACCTTAAAGGCTGCTAAGAAAGAAGTGTACGGTTAATTCTTTTTACAACTCTTTATTAAAAGTTACGAATTTAAATATAACCTTTCTATCTACTTTTCTACAGTTTGATAAAATATGGTTTTTTTAGCAAGATAAATTCCTGATAATTAAGTATTTAAACATAAAAACGTCTAATGTTGAACTCGAAAAGAGAATCAATAGTTTAGAGAATAGGTTTATGATGAAATGATTAGTAGTATATACTTATTTATACTACTTGTTCCCCTTAAAACTTGATGCTTTAACACCTCTGGCAATATACCTGCGCCAATAGTTGGTGAAAGAGGTATATGTGAAAAGATGATTTACTTGTTTTACTCTTACCATTTGATGGTAAATTCCATATACTCCCCAGAAAAATGGAAGACAGATAATTGTACCAACTGTAAGTTCAATCAGAATTGGTAATGAGTCATATAAAAGAGGAAAGGATTGTTTAATATAGTTTACAATATCACTATAGAACGGTAAAAGCATTATTCCCCAAATAATGCCAAAGGCAAGTAAATGAGCAGTATTAATCGTTTTCTTAGGGCAAATATTCATGCAACGCATACAGCTTTCGCATCGGAATTGCCAGTAGGGGCGATCGTTTACTATTTTAATTGCACCAACAGGGCATTTCTCCTCGCATAACCTGCAATCGTTGCATTTTGCCGAAGCGAAAAAGGTTTTTGCTAAAAAGAAACGTCCAATAAACATATAGCCAATGCTTATTGGAGATACAATTAAATCCAACGGTAGTAAAATCCAAAATATAGGGTGAATGGTAGTTTTACCTTGCAGCAACTTATCGGAGAATTTATTTACTATTCTTTCGCAGCGATCCGTAATTGAGTTAACTACTTTCTCTTTAACTCCCGGATGAATAGATATCCAATTTGATGGCATATCAAGCGGTAGAAGCCCTTTTATACGATACCCTTTGAGAAAAATTATGAGCATTGGCAATAGAAGAGCAATTCCGCTAAGACCAGGGGTGAAGAGCTTATATAGCTTCATTCCAGCCCTAGTATTAAGTAGGAATACATTTCTACGACCTTGCATAGCCCTAGGAAAACGTGTAATAAACTTTAGCATATACCATGGAAGAGAGAATCCATGAGTTGCAAAGCAAAACCCAGTAAGCGTTTTTAGCTCTGAGGGTGGGAGTGGTTTAAGTTTTCTATCAATAGGTAAAACATTAACCTCGCATTGTTCTTCCATTGCTTTTTGGCCAATCCATTTTGCTGCAGAAAGGCAATTGCCTGTACCACTAAAGTAGTAGATTTCGAGGTTTTGGTAGAATTTCATTTTATTCTTTTACAGTTAAGTACATAGCTGGGCTTATTGCATTGTTAACAAACCAATTTGCTTCGATTCCCCACCTAAACATACCCCTGTTATCTTTCTTAGTTCTAAAGAGAATGTAAGCTTTACTTATTTTTCTATTAATTTTCATTGCTCGATCTTCGTTATTCCCCTTTACTTTTAGCCATTCTAAAGTAAATACAACTTCGCCTGAAAATACAAGATTATATTTTCCTAAATCAACCTCATCCCAACCTGATTCCTTTGTGAGATAAATAATGATATTGCTTGTTAGTAATTCGTCACCAACAGTATTATTCTTATATGGGCGAATATGTAATCTGTAGCAGCTAGTATCAAATGATTGTCGAAGAATTCTTACGTGTAACTTTGATAATAGTACAGGCTTCGGACCAAGATCAATTCTTGTGCCTACCTCATTTCCTCGTCCAAACTGCAATCCTCCCCAGCCACACCATTGGCCAAATCTATCAAAACTTGTAACTCCCACCTTTCTAGTTTTATTTGATGGTTTTATAATAACCTCAGGGATTACAACAGGTGTTTCTTCCAATTGGATTTGGCCATTTTTTGAAAGGTATTCATCCACTTTATAAACCTGAGGAGCATACCCTATCATAGAGAATCTGATTGATGCATTAGCTGATAATCCTTTTACTTCAAAGGAGAAACTTCCATTTGCATCGGTAACCCCACCGAATTGTGTATTTATTATCCCAACACTTGCGTATTCTAGCGGTTTTCCCGTTTTAGAGTCTAATACGATACCGGTTATATTGCTTGTCTTTAAATCTAAGCTAACATTGGGTGTAAGATTCTGGCTAAAAACTGAATTTGAAAACAGTAAGGCTAAGGAAATAAAGAAGAATCTCATTGAAGTTATAAGGTTTAATTAAAAAAATAACATTGCTTTAACAATACTAATGTTTACGAGGTTCAGAATGTTGGTGAGTAGATTTCAACAGTTTTGCCTTTTTGTAAATACTAACTTAAAGGTAATAAAATATTATTTATTGCTTTACTAAACTTTTTTAGAAAAACACATTATAACTTTTGGTTATTGTCAGGATTTATTTATCCTTTTTACAATAATAGAAAACTATTTAACTAACTTAAGCTGGAGAAAGTATGATAAATTACAAGGATAACATCCCGTATAAGCAAAATGTGAATTATTACTTTAAATTAGTTATACTGTGAATGAAATACCCCTGCACCTTTAGTACCAACCCAAATACCACCATTAAGATCAACCGCAAGAGATAAAACTTCATAATCAGGAAAAGATTTTTTTATTGGATAAACCGTCCAGTTAGTTCCATCAAATTTAGATATTCCTCCTGTTATAGATCCAACCCAAACATTATTATGGAAATCAATTACTATAGAATGTACACAATTATTAGCCAATCCATCATTTGTATTATAAGTTGTCCAATTTGTTCCATCGAATTTTGATATTCCACCGCCCCAAGTCCCAAACCATTTATTCCCATTAAAATCGATTGCAATAGAAGTCACTATATTATCAGACAGACCATTATCTTTATTGTAAGTTGTCCAATTTGTTCCATCAAATTTTGAAACACCTAATCCATTTGTTCCAATCCATAGGTTGCCTGCAAAATCTATAGCAACTGACATAACAGAATTGTCAACTAAGCCATTATTCTTATCATAGGTAACCCAATTAGTGTTGTCATATTTTAAAATTCCACAAAAGTGTGTACCAAACCATTTATTATTTGTTTCAACAGCAATAGATGAAACTGCATAATACGGAGTTTCCATGTTCGCTTGGTAAGTTATCCAGTTGGTGCCATCGAATTTTGATAATCCACCATAAGTTCCAAACCACATTAAACCTTGTGCATCTATAGCAATGGCACAGACACCACTTGTCAAGTTGTTGTTGGTGTATGTAGTCCAATTTTTATCATCAAACATTGATACACCTCCTGTATTAGTACCAAACCATTTATTATTCCTTTCGTCAACTGCAATTGAAGTAACATTATTATCCGCTAAACCGTCATTTGTTGTAAAATTTATCCAACTGAAAGTTTTAACTTCTTCTTTTTTACAAGAAAATAAAATAAAAACAATTGTTATAAGTCCAATTTTTATAAACTTTTTATTCATATTGTTTTATTGCACTATAATGGATCTAAATTAAATCATACTTCTAAAGTAAGAATATTTTAAAATCAAAAAAATTATTGTTTAATGGAATTGACCTATTTCTGAAGAAGAAATCAAATCATATAGCTATAAAGATGTTTCATAGAATATATTGAATTACTTTATTAATTAGAGAATGTCCTTAGAGAATATAATAACTCACGACTCATAAATATTCAGTTAATAAGTAAAGTTTTGCACCCCAACAATCTTACTTCTTCTCTCAAAAATCAGAGTGTCTCTCCAAACTCCATCTAAACAGGCAATTCGTTCGCGCTTGCCTATAACCCTAAATCCAAACTTCTCATGAAGTCTTAATGTTGCTTTGTTTTCGGGGAATACGCTTGATTGGAGGGTCCAAATTCCGTTCTCTTCGGATGATTGAATCACCTTGTTCATCAATTCTGAACCAATTCCTTTTTTTGAGTGGTTTAAATCGATATAAATACTAACCTCGGCAACACCTCTATATACAAGCCTTGAAGATACCTGAGAGAGTGCTACCCATCCAAGGATTTCACCATTATTTTCAAAAACAAAACGAGAATGCTTTAAGTGCCTTGAACTCCAATCCTCCCAGTTAGGTAAGTTAGTTTCGAACGTAGCATTTCTAGTCTCTATCCCCATTCGGTAAATATCGAGGATTCGATTACAATCGCTATCGTTCATCTCCCTAATCATAGGCGAGGATTTTGCTATTTTTTTCGAAAGCTTTTCCCTTCTAGGTAAACTTTAAAATCATCTTGATTCTGAGGTGATGCAAACTCAAACCTAATATTGACAGAGTTTTCATCAAGATTTATATATGAAAGCCTGAATCGGGGCGCGTTAGGAATAGCTTCGCTTGTGAAAACTATTGAATTATCAGTATAAGTTATTGTATAGTTGATTACATGACCTTCGTTATCGAAGTAAATGGCTTTTGATGCTGTGCCAGTATAGTCGGGATAGATAAATAAAAGATCATCGTGAACGAATGCTGGTTTATCTTTAGCTGCAGGGAATTCGGTATGGTTCTTACGAACCAATATTTTCCCATCTAAATCATTACTAAAGGTAAACGAACCACGACCTTGCCCTGGCTGACCATTTCCCTCGCCAACCCATTCACCCATTAAAAATTTCCACTTATCCCAATTTATACTTGTTGGTTGTTGCGCAGGGACTGTATATGTAGTCAAAAGAATTACTACAAAAAGTATTGATCGTAACCTCTTCATAATTTTTGTTTTATGACTTTAACTAAACACTAGATACTATAAACCAAACACTAACCTATTTCCAGCGTGCAATCCGATACCCATTCATGCTATAGTAAAGAATAAAGAGGTAGCATGGAACCAATATCCAGTAAGCCTGTTGGTGACCAATAGATTGTACCATTGATAAACGACCCCAGAGTAGTGGGAGCAAGGCACCGCCAGCAATACCCATGATTAGCATAGCTGATGCTATTTTAGTGTATTTGCCTAATCCATGAATTGCCAAAGGCCAAATTGCAGGCCACATTAATGCGTTTGCTAAACCTAGCAGTGCTATAAACATTACTGATGTATAACCGACTGTAAGTATTGCGCAGATACTAAATACAATCCCCGCAGCAGCGGATATAGCCAAAGCCCTTGATTGAGAAATAAACTTTGGTATTGCAATAATTCCAATTATATACCCAAGAACCATTGCGGCAAGGGTAAAGGTTGTGAAATACTTTGCTTGGGAGAGTGCAATACCTTGTGATTGACCATAGATTGGAAGGGTATCTCCTGCAATAACTTCAACGCCAACATATAAAAAGATTGCTATAATACCGAGAACTAAGTTTGGGTACATGAATACACTACCTCTATCCTCTACCTGATAATCGTGACCACCTCCGTTCTGCTCAATCTCAATCTCAGGAAGGGGTGATAGTTTAATCATCATCGCTAGACCAACAAGTATAACTGCCATGATGATGTAAGGGTTGACTACTCTAGAGGCGATTTCATCAAGTCTGATTGATTTTGCAGCGCTATCAAGGGTTTGTAATTCTTTTACTAACGAGTCAGCATCAGAAAGGATAATTGCTCCAAGGATTATAGGTGCTAAAACGCCTGCAACCTTATTGCAAATACCCATTATACTGATACGTTTTGCAGCACTTTCAATAGGACCAATTATGGTGATATAAGGATTTGATGCGGTTTGTAGAATTGAGAGACCAGTTCCTATAACGAATAATCCGGTTAGGAATAAACCATAGGTGCGGGTTTTAGCAGCAGGAATAAAGATTAGCGCACCTACAGCCATTACCAACAGTCCGAGCATCATGCCCTTTTTAAACCCAGTCATTTTTAAAACCCATGATGATGGTAGCGCCATCACAAAGTATGATATATAAAAGGCAAATGCTACAAGCATAGCCTGAAAAGTATTCAGTTCGCAGGCAATCCTTAGGTATGGAATAAGCGTACCATTTAACCAGGTTACAAATCCAAAGATGAAAAACAGGGCGCCAAGAATAGTTATTGGGACTAGAGTAGAGCGGGACTGGTTCATAAATGCGATTATTTAAGATTATTAAATATGTTTCGTGTTAAAAGTAGTGGAAAGGTTAGAATTATGCAATGCTATTTTGTGGTTGCTTTAGAATAAGAAATAAATACTGGAATACCTGTTAGTTTGCGCGTCCTTTAATAGCAAAGGAATACTTATCGATTGCTTTTTGCACAGCAAGGATGCCATCTAAATGATCGAATTCATGCTGTAAGAGTTCCGATAGATCGCCTTCGAGTAGCATTGATTGATTATCCCAGTTAATATCCTTAAAATGAATCTTACAGCTTTTAAAACGCTTAACCTTTACAAGCAAATTTGGGAAGCTCATACAATCGTCCCAAACATCGAAGGTTTCATTGCTTGTGAATTCAAGAGTTGGATTGATGAATACGACAGGTTTATCAATATACATATAAATTAATCGTTTCATCAATCCAATTTGTGGTGCAGCAATTGCTCTTCCGCAATTATACCTATTGTGAAAATCAATTAGAGTATCGTGTAGGTCTGTAATATGGCTTTTAATCTGACTCAACTCAGTAAAATAAACCTCTTCGCACTTTTTATAGAGCAAAGGGTTACCAAGTAGCAAGATTTCCTTAACAGCCATTTCTTATTTATAATTAACTATTCTTTTACTAATTTCTTAGATACATGGCTTGAGCCATTATCAATACTAACGATAAATACTCCTTTTGCCAAGTATGAGGCATCAACTTCAAACTGTTTGTTTGTATAATCTGATTTGTAGATTATTTTGCCGGTAATATCAGATATTGTAACTGTCACTTTTTGAACATTGTTTGCAATACTAAACATCAACTTATCGCTTACTGGGTTTGGTCCAAAAGTAACCCAAGCGTAACTATCCTCAATAGCTTCAGAAGATGTTATTGTTCCTAACCTATATAACAACCAACCCTGAGGATCAATTTGTAGAGTTTTGATTTTGGGTAGATCAAAATTAAAAGTTTGAGGGTTTTCAGAAACAAATACCCTTTGAATCGAAGTGGTATTATCGTAGAATGTAAGTTTTAAATCCAAAGAGAACTTAAATAGCGGTGTTGATGCATTTGAAGGTGTTTGAGTAATAGTTACCCAGGGTTTATCGTTAGTATAACCATACTTAGCGCTAATTGTAGGAAAACCATAACCGTAATACCATTGATCGAAAAACCATGAATAATCAACTCCTGTTGAATCGTTTACAACTTTTTTAAAGTCTTCTCCTATTGCAGTAGAGTGACCAAACTTTTGAAGATATCCTTTGAGGATACTAAAGAAAACATCATCGTTGTTAATTTCATGCCTAAGAATATGAATTATAGATGCACCTTTTTTGTATGAAAGGTTATAGCTAAAGATTCTATTCTCGTCAGCAGCATTTGCAAGTGGAATAAATACACTTCCATTTGGCTCTTGAAGTGCATAATTATGTGCTGAGACCAGCCATGAACTGGCGCTGGCTGGAGTTGAAAGGTTTTGTAAGTATAAATACTCAGCATATGAAGCAAACCCTTCATTAATCCATATATCCTGCCAGGTGCCACAGGTAACATAGTCCCCAAACCACATATGTGCAAGCTCATGCGATATTAAATTACTCGTATAATAACCAAGAGTAGTTATTGTTTGATGCTCCATTCCTCCTCCGAAAGGCGCCATAACATGCCCATACTTTTCTTTAGAAAAAGGATAAAGTCCAAATAGATTAGAATAGAGCTCAATGTTGGCTGCAGTTCCATCAATTGCGCTTTTATACTGGTTTAGGCAATTGGTTACATTATAAACGAAATTCTGGATTAGAAGAGGGGTGCTCATTCCAACTGGATTTGCATAAGTATCGTACTCAATGTAGTCGGAAATTGTAACTGAAATCAGGTAGTAATCAATTGGGTATCTACTTTGCCATTCATATCTTTTCTTACCACCACCAATATCAACTATATTTTTAAGGATTCCGTTTGATGCAACTTCAAGATCGGATGGTACTGTAACGTAAACATCTGAACTATCGGCCTTATCGGTTAAAGATTGCTTAACTGCAAACCATTCATAAGCATGAAATGATTCTGACAACGTCCACGTTACAGGAATATTCCAACCCGAAGCAATAGTTCTGTCCCAGCCTCCACCTTGAGGATTTCCAGAGTAAAATACTTCAACAATAAAAAGTTCATCAACTGCAATATCAGTAGGGCATGTAAAAGAAATCTCATTGTTTTGATGAGTAAAGGTAACATCGCTACCATTTAGTTTCACCTTTGAAACGGTTAATTGATTGATTAGCTGAATTACAAATTCATGTAAAGGGTTGTTTACTACTTTCGCTTTAATTGTTGTTTTCCCTGATGTAATAACAATACTTGCATTTGAAGCCTCGATATTGAGTCCATAGTAAGTTACATCATAGTTATCCATTAATGGGTTTAATACTTGGTTTACTTGTTGTGAAGCTTTATACGGTCTTAGTTTATTAGATTCAGTAAATTCATTTACCTGACCAAACAGTAATATTGTATTGAATAAAAGGATAAAAGAGAGTAAATTTTTTTTCATTTTGAATGAATTTTAGGGTTATTCTATTTGCGAGAACAATTTTAACATATTTATCATAAAGTTTGAAGCTTTCCTGTAAAAGATTTGGTCAAATATTTCTAACTTGCTATTTTCAAAAAAATTTAAATATTTTTTTATGCACGTAAAAGGAACCGCAGTAAAATCGATACAAGAGTTCGTTCAAACTAAGTATGCTGATAAATACGCAGAATGGCTAAAAGCCATGCCCGAGACTTCAAGAAATATAATGTCGAAACCTGTTTACGTTTCGGATTGGTACTCGGTTAAAGATGCTGCTATTGAACCTACAATTGCTATTGGTAAGGTAATCTTTAATGGCGATTCAATAAAAGCTGGTTGGGAAACAGGTCGCTTTAGTTCAGAGCAAGCCCTTAACGGTATATACAAGGTTTTTGTAAAGATGGCTACTCCTCAGTTTATTATTGGACGTTCAGGGAAAATACTTCCTTCATACTATGATCCCTCTGAAATTGCAGTTAAAGAAACTGGTTCAAAGCATGTGGTTCTTAATATCTCAAAGTTACCCTCAAATCATGAGGTACTTGAGGCGAGAATACTAGGCTGGATTCAAAAAGCACTTGAGGTTACTGGGTGCAAAAACGTTCAAATAAACCCCACGAAATCGTTGACAAAAGGGGACCCCATAACTGAATTGATGATTACCTGGAACTAAATCACCACATGATATTTTTTATTTAAGCAGATGCAAAACATCTGCTTTTTCTTTTTTAATACTTTATTAATATCGAAAAACGCTACAACCTTGACATTATCTATTTATTAACATATCTTTATTTGTTTTCCTTAAAACTTATTTCTATGACATCGAATTCAAAAAAGAGTAAAGGGGTTATAGCCATACTAACTGGTGGTGGTGATGTTCCTGGCTTGAACCCTGCAATTAGAGCGATTACAATTCGTGCGCTTCGCGAAGGATATGATGTAATTGGTATTAAACGAGGTTGGGCTGGAATGATTGAAGTAATTCGCGATAAAAAGGTTGATAACAGCAACTGCTTCGAGATATTAACCGAAGAAAGAGTAAATAAAGCGTTCCGAACAGGTGGAACCTTCTTACATACGTCAAGAACTAACCCAAGTAAGGTTGCTAAGGACTCGGTTCCAGAACATTTAAAAGAACATTATAATAAAGATTTAAATGATTTAACACCAGATGTACTGAAGAATCTTCATTTTATGGGGGTTGATTATTTGATACCAATTGGAGGCGATGATACTTTAAGCTATGGTGTTCGTCTTTACAAAGAAGGGGTTAAGGTAATTGCAATTCCTAAAACTATGGATAATGACGTTCCTGGAACCGATTATTGTATTGGTTTTAGCACTTGTGTTACAAGAACAATCTCTTTAACAGATATACTTAGAACTTCTGCTGGTTCTCATGAGCGAATTTTGGTGATGGAGGTTTTTGGCCGTTATGCTGGGTTTACAGCTATGCTTCCAACAATGGCAGGTATTGCCAATAGATGCGTAATTCCAGAGTTTAAATTCAACGTTGAAAGGTTAACCGAATTGCTAATGGAGGATAGATCTAAAAATCCAAGTAAGTATTCAACAGTGTTAGTTTCAGAGGGTGCAACCTTTGAGGGTATGGAGGAGATGGCATTTATGGGTACTGAAAAGGATGCTTTTGGTCATGCAAAATTGGGAGGAATTGGCGAACTTGTTTCTAAACAGATAAAAGATCATACTGCTAAGTTCAACAAAGGAAAAACGGTTAATATTATAAGTCAAAACTTAGGTTATTTAGTGCGTGGTGGCGAACCCGATGCTATTGATTCTATTGTGCCTATGGCATTTGGGAACCTTGCCCTTGATTTAATCCAAAAGGGAATTCATGGTAGGTTAGTAGTACTTAAAAATGGTCGATACGATACCGTTCCGATTGATGTAGTTACTAGCCAAAAGAAGGTTGTTAACATTCAACGTTACTATAATACCGATAGGCTAAGACCATTCTATAAGAGCTTTGAAATGCTACCTCTGTTTATTATGACGAGTGATTAGGTGAGTTTATAAGTTGGCAAGTTAATAAGTCAAAATAGTTTAAAATAGATTCTCGCGAAATTGAGAATCTATTTTTATTTTATAATGAAAGTTTCTATTTGAAGATAACCTATTTGTCATTCCGGGCGAAGACCCGGAATCTAGTTAAATGGATTCCTGCATACACAAGAATGACAAGGAATGGTAATTTCTTTTATTACAAAAATGTTATCTAATTTTTTATCTTTTCCAGAAGTTTTGTGGTAACTGAGTGGAGAAGTCGTATGTCGTTGGCGCTAAGCTCCGATATTCGCTCATGGATTCGACCAAATATTAGCATATCTGGGGTTATTTCGGCAATGTTTAGTACTTCACTTACTTTATTTTGTAGCGATTTAAGGCTTTCGGAGTTTACACTCTCTATTTCAACGTTTTTCTTTTGCGATAGAGTTGAAAGAGTATAAGCATATATCATGACAGTTTGTGCCAGATTTATTGATGGGTAAGGGGAGGCGAGAGGTATGGTCGATACTCTATTGCAGATACTTATCTCCTCATTTGTTAAACCTGACTCTTCACGCCCAAAAACAATACCGATTTTTGAGATAGTATTCTCTTTTTCCTCAATAAACTTGGACAATTCGTTGCTTGGAATAATATCAAGTTTTACCCAACGTTGTTTGGCTGTGGTTGCTATAACAAAGTCTAAATCGTTAATAGCATCAGCGAGAGAATTGAATATCTTTGCATTCTCCAGTATTTCATGCGATGCGTGAGCAAGCATTTTGGCTTTGGTTCCAAGGTGGTCGCAAGGGTTAACTAAACGAAGATCGGTAAACCCCATGGTTTTAACAGCACGTGCTGCAGCTCCAACGTTTTCGGGGACAGCTGGTTCAACTAGAATAAAGCAGATACTCATTTATTAAATCTTTTTGGTAAAGATAAAGCCAAACGATAATAATAACACGTTTGGCTTTATTCATATTCCAACAAATTACTTATTCTGCTGTTTTAGTGCCTTTTATTGGCTTGGATTCAGTCAGGTATGAATCATATACTAATATCTCATTTTCACCATTTTTAAGCCAACAAGCAGGGCAGTAAAGCCTTTTTTGTGGACCAATTTCCCAAAATCTTCCGAGGTTATGCCCGTTTACCCAAACAATCCCCTTCTTGTAGTTCGACATGTCAATGTAGGTATCTGCTATATCTTTTATATTGAATGTTCCTTTAAAGAATAGTCCGGGCTTGCTTGTATTTGTTGATGGTTTAAGTGATGATATATACTCATTGCTCATTGGAAGCTTAAAAATTTCCCAATTCATTAAGGTCATCCCGTTTAATGTTACTCTATCGGTAATTCCTTTACGATCAATAATGTGCTGAGCAAAATTGATATGACCCATTCCTTCAACAAGAATTTCGAGAATAGGATCTTTAACATCTGTTTTTGGAATTTTTATTGAAGAGATTTCTTTTCCACGATCAAGATCACCTATATATTTCCCGTTTAAATAAACCAAAGCGTAATCATGAATATTGGTAACGTCCAATTTCCCACTTTTATGACCTATAAGTGTTGTTTTGTAAACCATATACCCCTGATTCTGATCCATTGCCTCAAAAGTTTTGGGTTGAGCAGTTTGTACTGGAACAGGTAGATTATCCCATATTGATGTGAATATATTCATCTGAATATCTGGAATCTCAATGGTATTTATAGGTGAAGGAATTGACGGTACATTTGTTCCTTTAGGAAGGTAAGATGTAATTAAACGTCGTAAAGAATAGAATTTCTTTGTTGGTAGTCCTTGCTCATTAATAGGGGCATCGTAATCGTAGCTAGTTATATCTGGCTCGTACCCTTTTCCTTCGGAGTTGGCACCAGCAGTAAATCCAAAGTTTGTTCCCCCATGAATTACATATAGATTGAATGATTTTTTGTTATCCATTAAAAATTTAACCTCTTTCAAAAGTGAGATTGTATCAGACTTTGCCCATTTTTCGCCCCAATGAGTAAGCCACCCAGGATAGGTTTCGCTGCTAAAAATTGGAACTCCGGGGTTCATTTGGGATGCAATATCAAAGTCTTTTTGCTCTGAACCTGAATCAAGACCAATTGCACAACCTTTTAAGCTACCCGCTTCGAGCATATACTGTGTTGGTCCGTCTCCCGTGAAAAAGGGGATCGTAATGCCATTTTTACGCCAGATATCGGCTATGGATTGTAGGTAGGTTCTATCGTTTCCATAGCTTCCGTACTCATTCTCAATTTGGAGCATCAAAATAGGTCCGCCATTATCAACTTGAAGCGGCTTGATAACCTCAGTGAGTTTGTTTAAGTAGTTCTCAACCGCCTTCATATAACGCGGATCCATGCAACGAACCTTGATATCTGGAATCTTTAAAAGATAGGAGGGAATTCCTCCAAAATCCCATTCGGCGCAAACATAAGGACCTGGTCTTAGTATCACCCACATTCCTTCTTCCTGTGCTATTTTGATGAACTTAGCAATATCCTTATTCCATGTTGTGAAATCATATACCCCCTCTGCTACTTCGTGGTGGTTCCAAAATATATATGCTGCAATGGTATTACAACCCATTGCTTTTGCCATTTGGATTCGATGACGCCAGTACTCTGCAGGAATTCGAGCAGGGTGCATCTCTCCACTGATTATCTGAAAAGGTTTACCATCGAGCAAAAATTCAGTATTGCTTAAAGAAAACGAATGTTTTGTTGGTTGTGAGTATGAATACACACTAAGAAAACTAACAGTTAGTAGTAAGAGAATTAGCTTTTTCATCGGGTGGTAGTTTAGTTTTGCAAGATGAAACTAAGTTAATAATATTTTAAGTTAGCAGCATTACAATGAGTCAATTATCAAAAGAAAACAAAAAAAGTTGAGAGTTTATGTTCTCTCAACTTTTAAATGTATTCTGATATTATCGTTTAAACTATAATTTATTGACCTCTATTTCGAGCCTTCACTTTTTGAAATATTTACTTTTTCATCAAAGTAGTATTTTAGGCGTAATTCAACTGCTCGTTGACAAACAGGGCAATAATCATTAGGGGTGTTGGATTTCATCATACAATCCATAACGGGGCTGAAAATACCTTTTGATACATAACCACCCCCTTCAAACTCACCTATTTTATCCTTGTTCTCAACATTACGTGGAGTGGGAATGACTATATCCTTAGTTAGCATATCCTTCCATTTACTG
>Ga0209099_1002747_pt1 | contig 15071 bp, 16 predicted proteins | sample AD_JPNHW2_MetaG_FD_184430 | JGI IMG/M metagenome (GOLD analysis project Ga0209099, IMG submission 184430) | Active sludge microbial communities of municipal wastewater-treating anaerobic digesters from Japan - AD_JPNHW2_MetaG (SPAdes) (version 2) | ecosystem: Engineered > Bioreactor > Anaerobic... | reverse complement strand
GCCGCCTGGGAGTCCGCTAACGGGGTGCGTGGCCTTGCCGCCTATGATCTCCGTGATCTTCTGACCGTAGGCGCGGTGCTTGATGACCTCCTTCGCCACGTCCAGGCCGGCCTTCTCTATCACGCCCAAAATATTCCGCTTCTCCGGAGGGGCGTCCGGACCGACTATGAAGTCCGGTCCTCCGAGGTAATAGAAGTGCAGGGTGTGGTCGTAGCAGATGTAGCCCATGTACTGCAGCTCCCGAAGTTTCTTTGCGGCCGACGGCGGGTCCACATGGAACGCCGCGTCCAATGCTTTCACGGAAGCGTAGTGGTGCGACACCGGGCAGACGCCGCAGATGCGCGTGGTCAGCAAGGGCATCAGCTCCGCCGGGCGGCCGACGCAGAACGATTCGAACCCTCTCAGTTCGGGGATCTTGAGGTAGGCGTTCTCCACCTCTCCCTGGTCGTCCAGGAATATGGAGACGTTGCCGTGGCCTTCCAAACGGGTTATGGGATCGATGACGATCTCCCTCTTCATTTCATCACCTTCCTTCTGAGTATGGACGCCGGAAGGCTGTACATGTAGAATATCCCAGCCGGGTCCTTGATCTGCGATATGAGCTCCATCACTTCTTCCTCCGTATAGGTCCCGGGTTCCTTGTCCAAGTTCAATATGGAGGCCAGGGCGGTCATCATTCCGGTGCCGATGTCCGATTGGTTCGGGGTGGCGCCGCCGCAACCGGTGCAGGGCATGTCCACCTTAAGGCATTGCGCGCCGCAGCCGCTGCGGGTGGCCATCCCCATGCAGATTATCCCCTGTTCCATGAGGCATCTCTCCGGATCGGGGACGATATCGTAGACACGGTGAATGGCGGTGATCTTCTTGTTCTCCCGCTTGCGCGGGCACTCGGCGCATACCGCCGGCAACGGGGCCAGTATGGAACCCTTCGGCGGCAGATTGCCGGAAAGGATGGCGTCCAGGGCCCTGTTTATGAGGTCGACCGGCGGCGGGCATCCGGGCAGATAATAGTCAACGTCCACGGTCTGGTTGAGCGTCTTAACGGTGTCGTAGAAGGTCGGGATGTGCAGGGTGCCTTCCTTCACCTTCGAATCGGGCTTCGGTACCAGTGAATCGTTACCGCCGTCGCCGATCTCCCTGTAGACCTGGTTCAGTATCTCCTTTGAATCATGCAGGTTCGCCAGTCCGGGGACGGAACCCTCGCAGGCGCAGGCGCCGAACGCCACCAGGGTCTTGCTCTTGGCCCGCAGGACCTTGGCCATGTGCTCCTGCTCCGAGTTCCTTATGGAACCGTTGAGGAACGTGATGTCGATATAGCCGTCCGGGAAGGCCTCGACATCCTTGTACTTGACGTCCATGGCCACTGGCCAGAACACGATGTCCACGTGCTGTACCAGCTCCAATATCCGTTCGTTGATGTCCAGGACCGCTATCTCGCAGCCGCCGCAGCTGGCCGCCCAGTAGAATGCCACCTTCAACTTGCTCATTCGCGGTCCCCCTGCTTGTCGTTCATTAGGTAATCGTGCATGGCCTGAGCGGCTCGTTTTCCGGCCCCCATGGCGCTGATGACCGTCGCCGCTCCGGTAGCCACGTCCCCGCCGGCGTAAACCCCGTCCAAGCTGGTCCGTCCGTCATCGTCCACGATGATCGTGCCGTTCCGGGGATTGGTCTTCAGTCCGTCGGTGGTGCGCTGAATTATCGGGTTCGGAGTTTGACCGATGGCCACAATCACCGTGTCCGTTTCGACATCGAAGTCCGAGCAGGCTATCGGCGAAACGCTGCACCGTCCACGGTCGTCAGGCTCGCCGAGCTCCATGTTCGTGCAGCGCATGGTCTTCACCCACCCTTTGTCGTCGCCGAAGAACTCCACCGGGGCGTTCAGGAAGTTGCAGATCAGCCCCTCCTCCTCGGCGTTCTCGATCTCCTCGCGACGAGCGGGCAGCTCGTTCCGGGAGCGGCGATAGTTCAGGCAGACCCTGGCGCCCAATCTCATGGAGATGCGGGCGCAGTCCATGGCCACGTTCCCGCCGCCGATGACCACCACATGCTTGCCTATTCGTATCGGCGTGTCGGTCTCCGGGAAATCGTACGCTTTCATCAGATTGACCCGAATGAGGAACTCGTTCGCGGAGTAGATGCCTCCCAGGTTCTCCCCGGGGCAGCCAGTCCACTGAGGAAGCCCGGCGCCGCTGCCGATGTAGACCGCGTCGTAGCCTTGGGCCATCAGCTCGGGGATGGTGTGGATGCGTCCGATGAGATTGCCAAGGCGAAGCTCCACGCCCAGGCTCTGGACGTACTCCACCTCCTTCTGGACGATGGCCTTGGGCAGGCGGAACTCGGGAATGCCGTACATCAGCACCCCTCCGGCCACGTGCAAAGCTTCGAAGAGAGTAACCTCATGACCCAGCTTCGCCAGGTCCGCGGCGGCCACCAGCCCGGACGGGCCGGCGCCGACTATCGCCACCTTCTTTCCGGTCGGGGCGGGACGTTCCGGCACCTTCATGCCCTTCTCCCTTTCCCGGTCGGCCAGGAACCTCTCCAGGCGGCCGATGTTCACCGGGTCGCCCTTCTTTCCGCGTATGCAGTTCTTCTGGCACTGGTTCTCCTGTGGGCAGACCCGGCCGCACACGGCCGGCAGGGCGTTCTTCGATCTTATGATCGATATGCCTTCGTCGTAGTTTCCCTCGATGATCTTCTCGATGAACTGCGGTATCGGGATGTCTACCGGGCAGCCCTTGCGGCAGGGAGGGTTCTTGCACTTGAGGCAACGCGCCGCCTCGGCTAGCGCCATCTCCTCCGTGTAACCGAGGGCGACCTCCGTGAAGTTCTTCACCCGGTCCTCGGGCTCCTGGCGGGGCATCGGGACATCTTCGTCCAGAGCTTTATCGTTCCGCTTCCGGGGCTCACTTCCTTCCACAGCGGCACCCCCCTTCATGCTCATGCTCCCAGAGCATGGAACTGAGCCTTTCCTCAGGCAGCATGGAACGCTGCCTCTGTATAAGCTCGTCGAAATTGGTCTGGTGGCCGTCGAACTCCGGGCCGTCCACGCATCCGAAGAGCATCTTATCGCCGACGGTTACGCGACAAACGCCGCACATCCCCATTCCGTCGATCATAATCGGCGTCAGCGATACGATGGTCGGAACTCCGAACGGTTTCGTCATCTCGCTGACCTTCTTCATCATGACCACCGGCCCGATCACGGTGCAGCGGTCGAACCTCTCCTTGGCCAGGAGATCGTTCAGGAAGTCCAATCCCTTCTCGCCGACCGTGCCGTCGTCCGATGCCAGGTATACGCGGTCGCTGAACCTCTCCGCCTCCGCCTTCTTGAACAGGAACTCCTCGCTGCGGCAGGCCAGAACTGTGACGACCTCGTTACCGGCTTCCTTCAAGGCCTTTGCTTGGAGCAGGGCCGGAGCGATCATTATGCTGCCCCCGACGCACAGGACCTTTCCGTAGTTCCTTATCTCGGACGGATTTCCGAGCGGCCCGGTGACGTTGAACAGCTCGTCACCCTCATTGAAGGTGCCCAGTTCCTTGGTGGTCCTGCCGACCTCGTGGAAGGCGAAGGATACGGTACCTTTTTGCCGGTCGTAAGCGCAGATGCTGAGCGGAACGCGTTCACCTCCTTCCTTGGAGATGACGATAAGGAACTGCCCGGCCTGCGCCTTCGCGGCGATCTCCGGAGCGTTCACGGTGAACAGGGTGTGCTTATGCGCCAACCTTTCCTTGGAGACGATGCGGTACATTCAGCCCACTCTCCTCTGGCATTCGTCGGAGTACATATCGGAGATCCGTTCGCAGAACTTTTCGAACACGGCGTTGAAATCGCCGCCGCATCTAGGCGACATCTCGTGCAGCTCGAAGCGTTCTGAAAGACCAAGCTTCTTCAGCGCGCCGTACAGTACGTCCAGCTGCCTCACGGCGTTATCGCCGCCCTTCTGGAGCTTGCAGTCCTCCGGGGCGCACACCACGGCCAGCACGCCGTCGAAGCCGTTGCGCAGCGCGTTCACCACGTGTACCGGGTCCAATCCCTTGAAGCACGGCACCTCTAACAGCATGGCGTTCTGTCCGCGCAGCAACTTCTCCGGATCGTCCAGAGCGGAGAACTCGGACCACTGGCAGCTGAACACCAGTATCGATGGCCGCTTGTCTCTCTGGCGCAGGCGAGCCGCCGCCTCCTCGTACGAACGGAGGACGGAGTAGAACTCGTAGCCCTTGACCTGGATGGCATGGTGCGGGCATACCGTCTGGCAGGCGCCGCAGCCTACGCACTTCTCCTGGTCCACCCTGGGCGAGGATATGGAATCGGCGCTTATCGCCCCGTACGGGCAGACGAAGACGCATTTGTCGCAACCGACGCAATCGTGATTGATCCAGACGGCCTTGCGGGAATACTTGACGACCTGCAGGGAATCATCGGGATAGCCGAACTGCCTGATGACCGCCTGGCCGAGCAGCAGTCTGCGGGTCTCGATGCGGGTGCCCTCCTTCATCCGGCAGAAGCCGTCCTGGCACTGTATCGATATGATGTTCCTGATACCGGACGACAGCGCCCGGAATATGAAATCGGTGGGAACCCGACCAGCGCACGGTATCCGCAGTGGAATGTAATCCTTGGTGTCCAGTCCATGATCGGCCAGGATGTCCTCGACCTCCCCGCCGCTCGGTGAGTTGCCGCGGCACATCATGACCAAGGTACTAGCGGAGGGGCTGGCGTTCCGAACGAAATCCAAAAGCCCGTCGTAATCGTAGTAGGCCATCTCGATGGCGGACGCCGGGCAGGCGCTATAGCAAATGCCGCAGACCTGGCACTTCTGGATGTCGATCTCGATGCGCCCGTCCTCCTTCTCTCGAATGGATTCGAACGGACAGAGGGAGTAGCACACCTTGCAACGGCTGCACAGGTCCTGGTTAATCTTTACGGTGGCGAGGCAACTATCGTTCATCAATGATCACCCGGCGGTCCCCAGGAATTCGCTGCGTTCGCACCGTCCCGCTTTCATCGAGGGCGGGCATCGAGCGGCCGTCATCCAGGGACCTTAATGGTACATGTCCACTACGACCTTGATTGGATAATGGCCTTATTATTTAATGCATATGCTCGATAGTTCGTAAGCTGAACATTTACTCGAACCGAATGCCATTTTCAGCAATAAAATCCAGCAAATGTACAATTATTCAAGAAAAATTAGATGAAAAACGCAAAACACAGATTAAATAAGACAACCTCGTTCGCCAACCCCGTCGTCAACGATAAGACGTTCCACAGGAGTGCTATTGTCATGCTGACCCAAGATCTGATGGAAAAGATCGTAGCCAAGAACCCTGGCGAGAAGGAATTTCACCAGGCCGTGAACGAGGTCTTTGAATCGCTGGAACCGGTGCTGAAGCAGCACCCCGAATACCTCAAGGCCAAGATATTGGAGAGATTGGTCGAACCGGACCGTCAGATAATGTTCCGGGTCACCTGGATGGACGATAACGGCGAAGTTCAGGTGAATCGCGGCTTCCGTGTCCAATTCAACAGCGCCATCGGACCGTACAAGGGCGGGATACGCCTGCATCCTTCCGTCAACCTGGGAATACTGAAGTTCCTGGGGTTCGAGCAGGTGTTCAAGAACGCCCTGACCGGGCTGCCGATGGGCGGTGCCAAGGGCGGGGCGGACTTCGATCCCAAGGGAAAGTCCGAAGCGGAGATCATGCGCTTCTGCCAGGCCTTCATGGGCGAGCTGTACCGCCACATCGGCCCGAACACCGACGTTCCGGCGGGGGACATAGGCGTCGGGGGGCGCGAGATCGGTTACATGTTCGGTCAGTACAAGAAGATGGTCAACCGCTTCGAGTCAGTACTCACCGGAAAGGGCATCAACTGGGGCGGTTCGCTGGTCCGGCCGGAAGCTACCGGCTACGGCTGCACCTACTTCTGCGAGGAGATGCTGAAGACCAAGAGCACCAACTTCAACGGCAAGACCGTCGCCATTTCCGGCTCCGGAAATGTCGCGCAGTACGCCGTGCAGAAGGTCACCCAGCTCGGCGGAAAGGTCGTCACCCTTTCAGATTCTGACGGTTCCATATACGATCCGGCGGGAATTGACGTAGAGAAGTGGAAGTACGTCATGGAGCTGAAGAACGTCAAGCGCGGCCGCATGAGCGAGTACGCGACGAAGTACGGATGTGAGTTCTGGGCCAACGAACGGCCGTGGAAGGCCAAGTGCGACATCGCCATGCCCTGCGCCACCCAGAACGAGCTGGACAAGAACGACGCCCGGAGGCTGCTGGATAACGGCGTCATCGCCGTTTCCGAGGGAGCCAACATGCCATCCACCCCTGAGGCGGTGGAGCTGTTCATCGCCAACGGCGTTCTGTTCGGCCCCGGAAAGGCCGCCAACGCCGGCGGCGTCGCCACCTCCGGCCTGGAGATGTGCCAGAACCACATCGGCATCTCCTGGTCCGCGGAAGAGGTCGACCGTCAGCTGCACCAGATCATGGTCAACATCCACAAGAACGCGGCCGACTCGGCACGCAAGTACGGCAGCCCCGGCAATTACGTGGTCGGAGCGAACATCACCGGCTTCGTCAAGGTCGCCAGTTCCATGATGGACCAGGGCCTGATCTGAAACATCTTGATCAATTGAACGTCCCGGCCGGACCGGGCGTTCCTTTCACTTTTTCCAAATTTCGCTCAGAACTTGCCTGTCGACCCGTCAATCCTTTATCCCTTGTAGCACCTGTCGATGATTACTAAGGGGTCATCATGAAGATTCTAGCTATCAACGGGAGCCCGCGCAAGGACGGGAACACCGCCAGATTGTTGAAGGAGATCACCAAGGACCATGCCGACGTGGACCTGGACTACGTCGATCTCAACGATCTCAAGATCAAGGACTGCCAGGCCTGTTACTTCTGCAAGAAGAACGACGCCTGCGCCCTCAAGGACGACATGCAGCGACTGTACAAGAAGCTCAGGGAGGCGGACGCCTTGGTCATCGGATCCCCGGTGTTCTTCGGAGTGGAGACCGCGAACGTGAGAGCGTTCGTCGACCGTCTCTACGCGCTGCTGGCCTTCGGTGACGGACCAGGCAAGTACGTCCCAAGGTTGAAAGGAGATAAGATGGCCATATCCTTCGTCAGCTGTGGCAGCGGCAAGGGCAAGGAGGTCTACGCCAACATCAAGGACCGTCACTTCGCCATGTGGGCCAACCTGGGTTTCAAGAACGTCCATACGTTTGTGATCGCCGGGGCCACCCCGCAAGGCAACGTGTTCGAGCTGGTGGACGCCCAGGAAATGGTCAAGGAATGCCAGAAGCTGCTGGAGGGATGATGAGCTTCAGATCGTTCATCGCGGTGGACGTGGAATGCGGCGAGGTCCTGCGGGACGCCATCAACGAACTGCAGCATTTTGGACGCACGTTGAAACCGGTATCGCCGGATAACCTTCATGTCACCCTCAAGTTCCTCGGCGATACGGATGAACGGTGCGTGCCGCAGCTGAAGAAGGTCATGAAGGAGGCGGTGAAGGACGTCACCCCGTTCGACGTGAAGCTGGTGGGCACCGGCGCCTTCCCCAACTCCCGAACCGCCCGGGTGATCTGGGTGGGGATGGAGGGCGCGGAGCCGTTCCAGGACATAGTAACGAAATTGGAGGACGGGTGCGACCTGATGGGCTTCGGCCGGGACAAGCAGGTCTTCTCGCCTCATTTGACGTTAGCGCGAGTGAGAGAAGGCTTCAACGCCGATCTGGGCGATTTCATCAAATACGGTCATGAGAAGGACTTCGGTTCCTTCACCGTTAAATCTTTGAAGCTGAAGAAGAGCGTGCTGACACCGGAAGGTCCGGTATACTCGGACATGGCCGAGGTTCGCTTCTAACGGCCTACGCCTTCGAATAACGAGAACTCGGTGGTCTTCAGCAGGTCCTGCGGCAAGTGGTCCTTGACGTAGTCTATGCTGTAGTTCCCGGCCCGGAAGTCCGGGTTGCGCACGACCAGGCGGTGGTACGGTATGGTCGTCTTTATGCCGGTGACCGTGTAGCGGTCCAGGGCGTCCTGGCCTCTGATCAGCACCTCGTTCCTGGTCTTGCCGGAGACGATGAGCTTGGCAAGTAAATTATCGAACTCCGTTGGTACGACGTAACCCTCGTAGGCGTGGGAGTCCACGCGGACGTGCTCGCCGGCCGGCTCCATGTACTTCTCGATGCGCCCCGGAGCGGGGAAGAAGTTGTTGAACGGATTCTCAGCGTTGATGCGGAACTCCATGGCGTGACCTTTCGGCACTACTTCTGATAGCACGTCCTCCACCGGAACGTCGGAACCGATCTTGAGCTGCATCTCGACCAGGTCCAATCCGGTAACGAGCTCGGTGATGGGATGCTCGACCTGAATTCGGGTGTTAGCCTCCAGGAAGAACAGGTCCCCCTCGGCGGACATCAGGAATTCGAACGTTCCCAGTGAAGTGTAATTGGCCCGCTTGACCGCCGCGATGCACAGCTCGGACATCTTGGCCCGAAGTTCCGGGGAAACGGCGCAGGAAGGCGTCTCCTCGATGATCTTCTGGTGCCGGCGTTGCACGGAGCATTCCCTCTCCCCGAGGCAGTAAGCGTTGCCGCGGGAATCGCCGACCACCTGGAACTCGATGTGCCTCGCTTTCAGGAGAGCCCTTTCCAGGTATATCGTGGGGTTCTTGAACGCCTTGTCCGCCTCGTTCTTTGCCGAGGTCAACGCGTTCTCCATCTCCGAATCGTTATGGACCAGGCGCATTCCGCGCCCGCCGCCCCCGCCGGATGCCTTGAGCAGAATGGGATAGCCGATCTTGTTGGCCTGTTCGATGGCTTCGTCCGGGGTCTCCAACGGGTCCAGGGTGCCGGGCATGATCGGAACGCCGACCTTGGACATGAACTCCCGGGCGGATAATTTGGAACCGAGGAGCTTCATCGCTCTCGGAGATGGTCCCAGGAAAGCGATGCCCTCCTCCTCGCAACGCTCGGAGAGCTCCGGTTTTTCGGAGAGGAAACCATAACCGGGGTGGATGGCGTCCACCTTCATGCGGTTGGCCACGTCTATGATGGCATCGATGTCCAGGTATCCGATGCTGTTCTCGTCGGTCTTCAGCTCGACGCTCTTGTCCGCTAGCGAGACATGCTTGCAGTGCTTGTCCGAGGGGGTGTAGATGCCTACGGTCGGCACTCCCATCTTCTTGCAGGTGTTGATCACCCGGATGGCGATCTCCCCTCTGTTCGCTATCAGCACCTTCTTGAACATCTTTTTAACCTCAGGCGCAATGGCTCCGCATGCGACTGCGTGGCAGGGAATGTAACTTGTTTTTATAATAATTTCGATTAGCATTGCCAAGAATTTCTTTTGATTTCGGACGGAATATTCGTTTTACAATAAGAATCAGCAATATTATTGTTTAAAATCGTTTTTCGGTTGACGAATGCGGTCCGCTAGTTAGTCTTACTGTAAACGAGCACCAATAGACACCCCTCAGCGTTCCCTATTTCGGAGATAAAATGAGGTTCTCAAAGAAACGTATGAGCGGGGATCGGGACGGCGGCATCGAGGGTCTGCCGCTGCAGCTGATGATAATGGTGATCGTGGCCGGTCTCGGGACGGCCATCCTGGTGGGATGGATGGGCGGGCTCTCGGCACCGGAGGCCATAGCATCCGTGAACGGCAGTCCTACTGAGATCCTTCTCTCAGATGGGGATGGCGACGGCACCTTCGAGAATGACGACGCGAAGCTTACGATAATCGTACGCGATCAGAACGGTGACCCGGTGGAAGGCGCATCGGTAGTTCTGGACGGGTGCGAGGTGCGCAATTCGGACGGTTCACTGGTGTACGGAACCACGGGTGCTGACGGCAAGGTCACGTTCAATGATCTGAGCGTCTCGCACTTCGGCAACGGCATCGGTTTCATCACCGTGACCGTGGCCAAGGGCGGAATGGGCACCGATTCGTCGCTACAGGTGCCAGTGATCTGCAGGTGAGACCTTGAGAGATGATAGAAGGGGGATCGAGGGACTACCGCTCCGGCTGGTGCTGGTGGCCCTTCTGATCTCTCTGACGCTACCAACGATGATATCCGTCATGAACCAGACCACGTCCGACATCGCCGGGGAAAAGGCGGCCGAGATCGCCAAGGGGATCGCGGCCACCATCGAGGAGATGTCGGCGGGAGGTCCCGGCAACGTGCGCATGGTGAACGTTCCCAACGATCTTCTTCCCGGTGTTTCGTTCACCATGGGGGGAGAGAGCGACAGCGCGGATTGCCAACGGATAAGATGGAACGTCAACGGGCGCCAGGGGGATAGGTATCTGGTAGGCGCGATCATAGTGACCGATGACGGTAAACCTATACTCCTCACAGCAGGCGATTCCATACGATTGGAATGCCAGACAGGGGCCTGGGGAACGATCAAGGCGGTGAAGATATGATGGAGTTCTTCATCTCCAAGTTCTGGGCGTTCCTGGTGTCCATCTTTATCATGGGCGTATTGGTCCAGGGGATACAGCTCGATTCCCGTTCCGAACGCGACGAGGCCCTGGTGGACCTGGCGGACGATCTGGAAGTGATGTTCAAGGAGTTCGCTGCGGCCGGTAAGGGAATGGAAACGACGGTACACCTCGACCGCTCTTTGCCTTCCACGGTGACCTTGACGATTTTCGCCGGTTACGCGTCATTGCAGGACGGGGACCGCGAGGTTCGCTTTTCCATTCCGCCGTTCACCATGTGGATGGAGACCGAACAGGGCGAGCTGCTAGGGGTGGACAGACTGGTGCTAGGCCCGACCGATTCGCTACGGATGCGCAACGAGGCCTCAGGATCGACCTTGATAGCGCTCAGTCGGTGAACTTTTCCGATAGATACTTCACCGCGTCAATGAACGTACGAACCTCTTCCTCGGTGTTGTAGAGATAGAAAGAGGCCCTGGCGCATCCTTCCAACCCACGCGACGAGAAGTAAGGGTGAACGCAATGCATTCCCGAACGGATCAGAACGGAGGCGATCTCGTCCAGGATCATCGCCACGTCGTGCGGGAGCATTCCTTTGAGGTTGAAGGAGAGTATTCCGCCCTTACGTCGCGGATCGGACGGGCCGAGCATCGATAGGTTCCTGACGCCCTTCAGTCCTTCGGTGGCGACGGCGTTCAGGCGCTGCTCGTGCTCCGCGATCTCATCGATGCCTATCCTCTCGAGATATCGAACCGCCGCCCCGCTGCCGATGATCCCGGCGTAGTTCTGCAATCCCGCTTCGAACCTTTCCGGTATCGGCAGAATTTCAGCGGTATCGTAGGTCGTTATGGACACTCCGCCGCCACCTGTGACCAGTGGCGTTACGTCTTCCAAGAGGTCCCGCTTCCCGTACAGAATGCCAGTGCCGGAAGGGCCGAGCATCTTGTGCATTGACCAGGCGTAGAAGTCAACGTCGGTGTCCGTGAGGTCCAACCGGTTGTGAGGAGCGAACTGGCATCCGTCGGCCATGACCAACGCGCCGTGGTCATGCGCCAACTCCACCACATCCTTCAGGGGGATGGTGCTTCCGTCCACGTTGTTGGTATGCACCACGCTCAGGACCTTCACGCCCTTCTCCAGCTCCTCCTTCAGAGGTTCCAGGTTTCCCTGTTCCAGTTCCTGGAAGGAAAGGTATCCGCGGCGGATCCCCTTTTCCTTGGCCAGTAGTACCCAGGGCACATGGTTGCTGTTATGCTCCATGTCCGTGGTCACCACCCGGTCACCTTTCTTTAGGCGAAGTCCTTTGGCCACGGTGTTCAAGGACTCCGTGGCGCTTTTCGTGAAGATGACGCACTCGGCATCCTTCACGCCGACGAAAGAGGCAACATCCTCCCGCGCCTGGTCCAGGCGTATCGATACCTCCGTCGCCAGGCGGTGAACGGAACGCCCGCCGCAGGCCGGAAAATCGTAATAGTACTCGTTCATCGATTCCATGACCTGGCGGGGGCGCAGGCTCTGGCACGCGCTGTCCAGGTAGATCGGCGGCTTCTCCTGCTGAAGGAGCGGGAAGTCCTTACGAACGAGTTCGATATCCATTCCAGTCGGGCTGGGAACGGTTTCTGCTTTATTTAAGGTGTCGTAGTTACTGGATAAAACAAATTCATGCAAATATCATTCTGGTTAATTTACAAGCGGGAAAAAAATATTTTATAATGATTTTTAAATCATTGATTGTAGTGACAAACATCAAATAAAGTATAAATCATCACAAAATCTCGATGATGAGGGGTCTCCAATGAGCGTTGAGTCGATAGATGTCGCTGTTCATCCTATTGCAGCTCTCGACAACATTTCTGGCATTTTCAGCACAATTGCCATGCTCAAGGCTCCCCTAACAGGCATTCCCGACCGTCAGATTAAGGTGAGAGGGCTAGTCAGAACCAATCTGAAACAGATGTCTAATATCAACAAAGAAGAAATGGAACGTTTTCTGGATGGAATAACCGATCTCTTCTCCACCCGAATGACCGTTGAAAGAATGAAAGAGATTTCAAAAAAGATCGGAAATTTGGATCACCTGGGAAAGACATTGGAAAAAATTCAAAACAACTACTCCAGTTTAAGCTCTCCTGAACGAGTCTATTACATTAAAATCGCTTCTGGCGTTATGATTGGGGATCTGGAGGAACTTGAGGCCAAGATATCGTTAGAGGCTATCAGATCCGACGATATCGATAAGTTCCGATATCTGTTGGTTTCTCAGACCATCATCCAAACAATCCTCGATCACCTGAAGAGGACAGTGCGAGACAGTCACTCCCTGGCTGATGATGTCATAGAAAAACAGGTTAACGACATCATCTCTTTGGCGTTGTTCTCCATCGTCCGGATCGAAGCCTTCCGCAGGGGAAAAATAGACCTTGAAAGTCTGAGGGACACACTATCTTCAATAGTCGCCCACTCCACCATCCAATATCATTTTCCTCCTATCACTCTTCCTGATGAAGTGATTACCGAGGAGTGAAAATGGTCGATCACACACCAGATACGACCATCATTCTAGGTAGGATCCTTAATGACCGGCACGGCTCAAGGTCGAGTGCGGTTCTGAACGAGATACCGAATTCAAGGATTCGCTTACTTAACGAGGTTTATTTGGAAACACAATCGGTTATTGAAAAAAAGGCTGAGTTTGCTCTGTCTTACCTGCAAAGGGCTTTCAAGGAGGTTTCCACTGAAAAAGGTATTGATCCTGCCGATCTGGCTTGGGAAGATGTTCCAGAGATATTGAAAAAGGCCAGATTCCTGGCTCATGATCGCAATGAGGGTTTCTTTGACAGCATGGAGGAGTTCATCGATTTCGTCAAACAAAATATGGTGTATCATCCCTACGATTCTCTATCTGCGGCATATCAAAACATAATCAGGTCAAACAAGGAGAAGATCAGAACGATCTTCGGAGTGCAGAAAATCGATCAGATACTAGTGAATGAGGAAACCATTGAGGAGGACGAGCTGCGCATGGAGGTAGAGTCTCTCTTAAAAGGGCAAATACCCTCGCTCTCTGAAAAAGAGAGGGACAGAGACCTCAGGATCGTATGCCAACTTTTTGCATGTTCGAAGAAAGCTCATGAATCGACCTTCAATTTCATCATCATCGACAAACAATTGAAGGTAGAGATGCCATCCGTGATATCTATTGTGAAAGAAAATTTCCGCGAAAGAACCGGGCGGGTCACGGTTCAAAACGCATGAAAAAAATGGGAAGAGGTCACGCCGCCATGACGTGGTCGACGTACCTCTCCACTTCAGTGACAAGGTCCTTGGAGACCTTTCCGCCGCCGAAGGCCATCCGGTAGTCCAGGAAGTGGGTCACCGCTCTCTTCTTGGCCTCGGCCTTCTTTCCGGGGTACGCCCTCAGGTACTCTCGGACAGACCTCGCTAGCATCGCCTTACCGTCCTCGGTCAACAAGTTAAGAACCCCCAGTTTGTTTCTATTGTCACGACACCTATTAAGGGTTGTCAGTACTTATACGGAAGAAGGTCCGGGTCAGGTACATGAACTTCCACTCACTAGTGCGAAAACCAACGGGGGTGCAAGGCATCATCATGGCCCGTCGAATGAACCGGAATCACCGGGGGATGATGGACTGGGCCTTGGGACAGATCGACGTTTCCTCGATGACTAACGTTCTGGACGTGGGCTGCGGCGGCGGAGGTCCGATGTTCCAACTTTCCCGTAAAGCATCTCGCGCCAGCTTCACCGGTCTGGACCTTTCGAGCGATATGCTGCGAATGACCAGTAAGGTCAATCATTCCCTGATCGAGGAGGGCAGGCTGCGCACGGTACGCGGTTCCGTTTCGTCGCTTCCCTTCTCCGACGGCTCCTTCGATACCGTATTCGCCTGCGAGACCACCTACTTCTGGCCAGATCTCAAGGACAACTTCAGGGAGTGCCGCAGGGTGCTCAGCAACGGGGGAAGGATGATAATCGTCCAAGAGGCCTGGGACGCCCCGCAATGGCGCGAACGTAACGAATCCTGGCAGAAGGGCTTTCAGATGCGGTTCTGCCGTTTGGAAGAGTACCGATCTCTCCTCGAAGGGGCTGGTTTCACCAGGGTCACCACTACCACCGAGGAGGACCAGGGCTGGTTCGTGATGATCGCCGGAGCAGAGGGAAATTAATATTCCCGTACGGCATGCGCTGAGCGATGACATCTCTGAAGGTGGTCCTGGCCGGAGTGGAGATGGAGAACCCCACCATGCTGGCCTCGGGCATCATGGGTGAGACGGGAGGCGCTCTCCTATCGATGGCCAAGGGCGGAGCGGGCGCACTGGTCACCAAGTCCATCGGCAGCGTTCCACGCCAGGGGCACAAGAACCCCACGCTGGTCGAGCTGGAATATGGTTACGTGAACGCCATGGGACTGCCGAACCCGGGCATTGAGGCCTTCAACGAGGAGATGTACGTCGCTTCCTCGGCAGGAATTCCGATAGTGGGAAGCGTTTTCGGTTCGTCGGCGGAAGAGTTCGCCATGCTGGCGAAACGAATGCAGGATTACGGCGCGGAAGCGGTCGAACTGAACCTCAGCTGTCCGCATGCCAAAGGTTACG